>MDTD01136260.1_pt1 | contig 41948 bp, 40 predicted proteins | sample 811221 | NCBI WGS metagenome assembly MDTD01 (sample SAMN05326646, study PRJNA326480) | marine metagenome | isolation source: seawater | place: Pacific Ocean: South West | collected 2011
GCCTCTTTAGATTTAAAATTTTTACTTATTTGTCTTAGTCTAATTATTTGCATTATTATCTAATAGAACTTCTACTAGCGACTCATCATTTGCGGAGTTTAAAATTCTTTTGTTATTGTCAATGTCTGCAATTAATTCGTATCCTGTTAAAAGCCTAGTAGGAGATTGTATAGATACATTTCCCGTAAGCCTAATTATATTATCTTTGCGGGTATATATGGCGTAGTTACCTTTAAATATTTCATCTTTAAATTCAATTCTCACATTTGTAAAAAGTTCAACAACAGTAAATGTTTCTTTGTTGTTTTTTTCAACGTATTGAGCAATCATTTCGTCAGCAAATGCTATGAACTTGTCGTTTTGAAATTCAACATCACCATTTGCAGTATAAGATTTATTTTCAGAGTCCCATATTAAGCTATCACCTGCTTTAACATAACTTTCTGAATGAGCAGATTTTATTAAAAAAAGTATAACAATTAATACAAATTTATTCATGACTTTTAAAAGTAACTTCTCCAATAAAATAAATCTTACTCTCTGTGTCTAAATTTTTAAATCCCTTCGCATTTAAAGTACCCATAGAATTTGTAACCTCAACATCTTTATTGCTTGTAGAAATTTCATTTTTCATATCTATAGATATATCATTTCCATAAATCTTATAATCACTATTTTCTAGAAAAGATTTTCCCTCTAAAAAGATATTATCTTCATCAATTTTATTTAATTTTTCAGAACCAATCTTAGTTATACCGGAATTAGATAGAGCAATACTAGAAAAATTTTCTACACTTATGTTTTTCTGGCTAAAAATTTTAGTAGAGGGTTTAGTATTTAAAAAATAAATCATTCCCTGAATAAATAAAATTATAAAAATAAGGCAATTTAGCAGTTTGGGATAAAATTTACTCATAATCGATACATTGCTTTAAATTTACTATTCCTATAGGTATATTCTTATTAGCAATAATAAGGCTGGTTATTGAGTACTTATTCATTAAAGCTACTGCTGAAGATATTAACAAATCTTTATTAGCTGTTATTGGTTTATTCTTTAGAATAGTAAAAACTTTATCTTGTAATTTTATGTTTTTTATGGCGCGTCGTAGATCTCCATCTGTCACAATGCCTTTTATCTTTTGATTTTTATCAACCATTACTGCGCAACCATATTTCTTGTTAGTCATAGTTAATACAGCATCCATTATAGAGGCATTCTCTTTTACAATAGGTATATCTTTATCCATGATTTCATTAAGGGTTTTGAGTTTTTTTCCTATCTTTCCCCCGGGATGTAACTCTCTGAATAATTTTTTATCAAAATTCCTGATATCTAAGATTGTACAGCACAAAGCATCACCTAGAGCCAATGATAAAGTTGTTGAAGTAGTTGGTATCGTGTTTAATTTATCAGCTTCTTTGTGCTTGGGCAGTACCAAAGGAATATCAGAGTTTTTCGATATCAGACTATTTTTATTTGATGTTATAGAAATTATTTTAATTTTCTTTTTTTTTGAAAAATTAATTAAATCTGTCAACTCATTCGACTCCCCGGAATTAGATAAAAGAACTAAAATATCACCTTTGCTGACGATACCCATATCACCATGACTCGCATCAAGAGGATTTAAATAAATTGCTGGCACACCTGTTGATGTAAAAGATGCAGCTAATTTACTTGCGATATTTCCACTTTTTCCTACTCCAGATATAACTAGCTTACCTTCTTGATTAATAATTATATTTACTGCTTTAATAAAATTTTCATCTAAGGATTTTGCTAATTTACTTATTGCCTTAGACTCAATTAGTAAAACTTCTCTTGCTTTTTTAATAATATCTTTTTTATTCATTCTATTTATGCGCAAAAAAATCAGTATTCTCCCAACCCATTAGATCTAGCTCAACACGTACTGGCATAAAATTCATTATTGAATTGAAAGTTTTAATTCTTTTATTATTTTCCAATTTTAATTTTAAATCCTCCTTTATTTTCGACAAATATAAAATATCATTTATTGCATATTGAATTTGTTTTTTACTTAATTTTTTTACGACTCCAATCAGAGGTTTGTTCATTTTTATCTAATTCAATTTCTAAAATTTCTTTTACTAAATCTTTTAATCCATGTTTAGAGGAATAAGTTCTAGTTAGTTTTGATGCAACTTTTGTACAAAATATATTTTTTACTTTAATGTTCAAATTTTCTTTTAATATAGCCATATCAAACCTTGCATAATGAAATATTTTTGTATGATTTTTATCTTCTAGCAATTTTTTTAAATTTTTTGAGTCTTTTAAAGTAAATTCATTATCAAATTTAATTAAATAAATTTTTTTATTTGACTCATTTCTCAACTGAATAAGACAAAGTCTATCCCTTTTAATATTTAAACCCAACGTTTCAGTATCTATTGAAATATCACCTTTAAAAGATTTTAAGATTTGAGAAGGTAGGTCATTATGGAATAATTGATAATTTGACATCTTGGATCTCATATTTATATAAGATAGATATAAAGATGAAAAACAAAAACATTCTAATATTTGGATCAACTGGCTTTATTGGCAGGAGTACTACAAAAAGGCTCTTGGCTGATAATAATAAACTTATATGCCCTGTCAGAAACCCATCCAGAGTTAAAAGAAATATTCTTTCTGGTGATATAGGCCAAATTGAAGTTGTTGATTTCACTCTAAATAACCTGACCTCTCTGGAAGATTTAATAAAAAATTGTGATTATGTTGTTAACTTGATTGGTCTCTTGTTTGAAAAGGCTAACATGTCTTTTGAACTTGCCCATTATCTGCTTCCAAAAAAAATTTCCATTTTTTGTGAAAAATACAATAAACCTTTTCTTCATATTTCTAGTCTTGGCTCAACTTATGATACAAAATCAAATTATCTTATTTCAAAAAAAATGGGAGAAGAGTTCATAGAAAACAATAATAAAAATCACATAATTATTAGACCAAGCGTAGTTTATGGAGAGGAAGATAACTTTATAAATCAATTTGGTAAGATGGCTAAACTACTACCTTTCCTTCCATTATTTAGAAAGGGAGTTACAAAATTTCAACCAATTTATGTAAATGATTTATCTTTAATGATTTTGAAATTATTACAAAATTTTGATTTGTACAAAAATTCGAATATTCCGGCTGTTGGTAATGAAGTTTTTTCTTTCAAAGAAATACTCACTCATATACTTAACACTTTAAATAAGCCTATTAGATTTATTTCTATCCCATCTTTTTTTGCTATAATACAAGGTAAATTATTAGAAAAATTACCTAAACCACTTTTTACTTATGATCAATATTTATCACTCGCTCACGATAGTATTTCTAAAGGAAGTGAGGTTTTGGTTTCTAAAATTATAGAAAAAGATTTATCAAGTATGAAAATAATAACATCAGTTTATCTTGATAAATTTATTGATAGGGTTTAGTTCAAAAAATTAAGAATACATATACCTACAACAATTCTATAAATTACAAAAGGAGTAAAGCCTATTTTATTTATATATTTTATAAAATAAAATAAGGTCAAATAAGCGGTGAAAAAAGTTACTACAAATATGATTATTAAGTTTGTGCTAAAGGTAATAACATCTAATCTTAAAAAATTAGAAAAGAAGGATATTGTTATAATAGGTAAGCCCAAGTATAAACTGTAAATTGATGAAATTTTTCTATTTTCTCCTAAAAATCTAAAAGCAGTTATACAGCTTCCAGCTCTACTAAAACCTGGCAGAAAAGCCATACATTGAAATAAACCTGCAAATAAGAACTTTGATATTTTTTTATTTAATTTTATATGATTAATATCTTTTCGATCTGATATATAAAGAATTATTCCACCTATTATAAAGGTATAGCCTATAAGATTTAGACTAATAAAATTTATGCTAAAGCTAAAAATGATAGCTCCTACAAAAAGAGCAGGTATTGTTGCACAAATTACTGGAAAAAAATTAAATTTTAAGTTGGAGTAATAAAAGTGACTATTTTTTAATAGATACAACAATAAAGCTAAAAGTGAAGCGAAATGAGCAGTGGTTTCATTTAAAAAATTTCGTTCATAATTGTTGTTTTTCAATATTTCCATCATATTTAAGTGACCACTAGAGCTGACAGGTATAAATTCTGTGATACCCTGAATAATAGAATAAAGTGAATAAAACAGATAATCAGTCATAATTTATTACCTATTTATTATTTACAATTAAGATATAACATTTATAACAGCATTCCCTTTGTGCTAAGGAGTAATTAAGTAATATTTTATTATCATGTTAGATTTTCATAAGAAAAAACCTAAGAATCCTAATAAAACTGAACCTGAGAAAAGAATAAAGGATTTTCAAGAAATTTACAGTCAGTTTGATTCTAGTACTTCTGTCGAGCAATCTTCAAGATGCTCCCAGTGCGGGGTTCCTTTTTGTCAAATTCATTGCCCTCTTAATAATAATATACCAGATTGGTTAAAATATATAGCGGAAGGTAGGCTAGAGGAGGCTTATCAAATATCAGCCTCGACAAACGCATTCCCAGAAGTATGTGGGCGAGTCTGTCCCCAAGATAGATTATGTGAAGGAAATTGTGTTGTGGAACAAGCAGGTTTTGGTGCCATCACAATAGGTAATTTAGAAAAATATTTAACCGAGGTTGCTTTCGAGAAAGGATGGGTAAAAAAAATTCACTCAAACACTCACTTAAAACAAAAAATTGCGATCATTGGTTCAGGCCCTGCTGGAATGGCGGCATCTGCATACCTTATACAAAGTGGTTACCAAGTTGACGTTTTTGAAAAAAATGATCGTGTAGGTGGTTTAATGATTTATGGAATTCCAAATTTTAAACTTGACAAAAGCATTGTTGAAAGAAGATCAGATTGGCTTAATGAAAGTGGTGTCAATTTTCATATTAAAACAGAAATTGGGAAAGACATTAGCTTCCAAGAGCTTGAAAAAAATTATGATGCCATTCTCATTGCTACGGGTGTTTATAAAGCTAGAGAACTAGATATTGAAACATCTAATATAGATAATTCTTTACCAGCATTAGATTTCCTAATTGAAAGCAATAGAGTGGGACTGGGAGACAAACCATCATCTAACAAAAATCTTAATGCTAAAAATAAGCATGTAGTAGTCATTGGTGGGGGTGATACAGCAATGGATTGCGTCAGAACAGCAATTCGTCAAAAGCCAAAAGAGGTTACATGTTTGTATAGAAGAAATAAAGAAAATATGCCAGGATCTGCAAGGGAAGTTTTAAATGCAGAACAAGAAGGTATAAAATTTAATTGGCTATCAGTACCATCAAAAATAATTTCAGAAAAAAATAATGCTACTAGTTTAAGTTATAAAATTGCTGCTCTAGGAGAAGCTGATGAAAGTGGAAGAAGAAAACCTATTGATACAGGCGTTGAAAAACAAATTAAAAGTGATCTCATAATTCAGGCTTTAGGATTTGAACCTGAAGATTTAAATACAAACTTTAATACAAACCTTGAGCTGACAAGTTGGAATACACTTAAAGTAGATTTTAAAAAGTTTCAAACTAGCAAACCCAATATTTTCGCTGCAGGTGATATTGTAAGAGGAGCATCTTTAGTTGTGTGGGCCATCCACGATGGTCGTGAAGTTGCAAAATCAATCCATTCATATTTACAAAATAAAATTATCAAAAAGGCATCATGAAAAATATTGAATTAGAGAATTATTTACTTAATAAAGAAAAATTAATAAAAAACCATGTTTACAAAACTGAGTATGAGCACGATAACTGCGGAGTAGGCCTAGTTGCCTCAATTAACGGAGAGTCAAGAAGAGATATTGTCGAAAAAGGCGTTGAGGCCCTTAAAGCAGTTTTCCATAGGGGAGCAGTTGATGCTGATGGAAAAACAGGTGACGGTGCTGGTATCATGCTTGAGGTATCTCATTCATTTTTTAGCAAGCAAGTTGTAAAAACTGGACACGTGGCAAACAAAGATAGTGTTCTTGGCGTAGGAATGATTTTTCTCCCAAAAAGAGACTTTGGTGCTCAGGAAAAATGTAGGGCAATTGTCGAATACGAAATAATTAAAGCTGGAATGAATTTATTTGGTTGGAGACAAGTCCCTGTTAACACTGAGATCATAGGAGAAAAAGCTAATTATACAAAACCAGAAATTGAACAAATCATATTTTCTCCCAAAGAGTCCCAAGATGATCTTGAAAAGAAGCTATATTTAACTCGTAGAAGAATTGAAAATAAAATCAAATCATTAAACATAAATGATTTTTATATTTGTTCACTTTCTACTGAGACAATTGTTTATAAAGGAATGTTTTTAGCTGAGCAATTATCTGAATTTTATCCTGATTTATTAGACCCTGATTTTGAGTCAAAATTTGCAATTTACCATCAACGTTATTCAACCAATACTTTCCCAACCTGGTCTTTGGCACAACCTTTCAGAGTTTTAGCTCACAACGGAGAGATTAATACTTTAAAAGGAAACATCAATTGGATGAGTGCACATGAACCTAGAATAACACATCCCTTTTTTAGTGAGAGAATAAATGATCTCAAACCAATTCTAGACTCGGATGCGTCTGACTCAGCTTCATTGGACGGAGCTTTTGAATTACTTGTTCAAACAGACAGGGATTTGCCTATGGCAAAATCAATGATTATCCCGGAAGCTTGGTCAAATAGATCAGATATTTCACAAAATTTAAAGGATATGTATGCATATTGTAATGCTGTTATTGAACCGTGGGATGGCCCAGCAGCTGTCTGTGGAAATTTTGGTGACTGGATTATATCTGGAATGGACCGAAATGGATTGAGACCACTTCGGTATTTACTTACAAATGATGGGTTATTGATCTCAGGATCTGAAATAGGCATGGTGAATGTAGAAGAAAAAAACATCCTTAAAAAAGGACGTGTTGGGCCAGGAGAAATAATCGCTGTAAACTATAAAGAAAAAAAATTTTATGAAAGCTCTGAGCTAAAAAAACAACTGAGCGAAAGACAAAACTTCTCTGAATGGAATAAAAGGACCATTAAATTAGATGGTATTTTGTCCAATAAAAAAATCTTAAAACAAAAGCATCCTATCGATAACATTTACTATCAAACAGCTAAATCTTTTAACATATCTATTGAAACACTTGATCTTATTCTTGATCCGATGGTAAAAACAGGACAAGAGGCAATCGGCTCTATGGGAGATGATACTCCCCTCAGTGTTCTCACTGAGAGATATAGAGGACTTCATAGTTTTTTTAAGCAGAATTTTAGCCAAGTCACAAACCCTCCCATAGACAGTTTAAGAGAGCAAGTTGTAATGAGTTTAAAAACTCGTTTAGGAAATTTAGGAAATATTGTTGAAGAAAACTCTGAACAATGCAATTTAGTACTTTTGGAAAGCCCTGTTATTCTTGATGATGAACTCGAGACTTTAAAAGAACATCTTGGTCAGTTCACAACAGAAATAGATTGCACCTATGATATTAATGATAAAACTAGCTTCTTATCTGAAATTCAAAGGATCTGCAACGAAGCAGAGCAAGCTGTAAGGTCTGGCACCCAACACCTTATAATATCTGACAAAAAAATTGACAAAAACAGAATTGCGCTTCCTATGATCCTTGCTACTAGTGCCGTTCACAGTTACCTCATAAAAAATAATTTAAGAACTTTCACTTCTTTGAACGTATCCTCGCTCGAATGTTTTGACGTTCATTATTTTGCTGTTTTAATAGGAGTTGGTGCCACAACAGTCAATGCATCACTAATTGAAAAAATTGTGTGTGATAGATTAGATAAAAATATATACAAAAATATCGAATACTCAAAACTCTTATCTAATTTTAAGAAATCAATTGAAAAAGGATTGAGAAAAATTATTAGTAAGATGGGAATCTCAATAATTAGCTCTTATAGAGGTGGAAGAAATTTAGAAATTATTGGACTGAGTAGAAGTATGGTTGAAAGTTTCTTTCCAGGCATGACATCTAGAATCTCAGGTATCGGCTTAGATGGTTTAGAAAAAAGAGTAAGAAGACAGCACAAACTTTCTTTTGTTGATAATAACACAGTTTTAGATATCGGTGGCGAACTTAGATTTAGAGCTAATAGCGAGTCTCATGCATATGAGGGCGTTTCAATTCACATGTTACAAGAAGCTGTGACTAGGGACTCATACAATCTTTACAAAAATTATACGAAAAGAATATATAGTGCAAAACCAATTCATATTCGTGATCTTTTAAAATTTAATACACCTGAAAAAAGTCTAAAACTTGACTCAATTGAAAGTATCTCTGAAATAAGAAAAAGCTTCGTATCTCCGGGAATATCTCTTGGTGCATTAAGTCCCGAAGCACATGAAACTCTTGCCATAGCTATGAATAGAATTGGCTCAAAGTCTGACAGTGGAGAGGGCGGGGAGGACTCTTCAAGATATAACAAATTAAAAAATGGAGATAATCCAAGTTCATCTATCAAGCAAGTAGCTAGTGGAAGATTTGGGGTTACCGCAGAATATCTAAATAATTGTCACGAAATTGAAATTAAAATTGCACAAGGCGCTAAGCCTGGAGAAGGGGGCCAATTACCCGGTTTTAAGGTTACAGATTTAATAGCAAAACTAAGAAATAGCACAAAAGGTGTTACGCTTATTAGTCCGCCTCCTCACCATGATATTTATTCAATAGAGGACCTAGCACAACTTATTTATGATTTAAAACAAATCAACCCAATAGCTAAAGTTTGTGTAAAGCTGGTTGCACAGTCCGGTATTGGAACAGTTGCGGCTGGTGTCGCAAAAGCAAAAGCTGATGTTATTTTAGTATCAGGACATTCTGGAGGTACAGGAGCTAGTCCGCAATCTAGCATAAAATATGTCGGTCTTCCTTGGGAGCTTGGGATAAGTGAAGTTCATCAGATATTATCGTTAAATGGTTTGCGTGATAAAGTTGTTTTGAGAACAGATGGTGGCATTAAGACAGGTCAAGATATTGTTAAAGCAGCTATTTTAGGGGCAGAAGAATACGGTATTGGCACTGCTTCATTAGTTGCCATGGGTTGTATTATGGTTAGGCAATGCCATTCTAATACATGTCCTGTTGGCGTTTGCACCCAGGACGAGAAGCTAAGAGAAAAATTTGGTGGAACTCCTGAGAAAGTTATTAACTTGTTTTCATTTATTGCTGAAGAGGTAAGAGAGATATTAGCCTCACTTGGTTACACTTCACTAAAAGATGTCATAGGCAAAACTGAACTTTTATCACAAGCCCATTATGGTTCGAGTGACCTGGATAATTTGGATTTAAATCCAATTTTGACAAAAATTGATGATGGAAAAATTTATAATTACCATGATGAAAAAAAGAGAAATGAAGTTCCAAAAACACTTGATGATCAATTTGAAAAAGATGGTAAAGAATTTATTCTATCTGGTCAAAAAATTGAACTTACATACAATATTCAGAATACTTTGAGAACAATTGGAACCAAAATTTCATCATTCATTACCCGTAATTATGGAATGAATAAACTTGCACACGACCACGTGACTTTGAAATTAAGAGGGTCTGGTGGAAACTCACTAGGAGCATTCGCTGTACGTGGATTAACCCTTAAAGTGTTTGGTGACTCTAATGATTATGTTGGAAAAGGTTTATCTGGTGGAAAGATAGTTGTGCAGCCTAGAAATTCCTTTAATCAACCGAGTCATGAAAATGTTATTATTGGCAACGTTACTCTATATGGAGCTACAGCCGGTATTCTTTATGCATCTGGACAGGCAGGAGATAGATTTTGTGTTAGAAACTCTGGAGCTTTAGCCGTCGTTGAAGGATGTGGGGCCAACGGTTGTGAATACATGACTGGAGGTGAGGCGATCATTTTAGGACATATTGGCGATAATTTTGGTGCAGGAATGACAGGAGGGTCTGCATTTATATACTCTGATCAAATTAATATTTTTGAAAGAATGAACAAAGAAACGATACAAGCCTATAAAGTACAAGATAAAAATTGGAAACAATACCTATCTGAATTATTAAGTGACTTTGTTAAAGAAACAAACTCAAAAAGAGCCACATATATATTAGATAACTTTGACCAAGAAATTCTTAAATTTATTCATATTGTCCCCGATGAAGTGGTTAATAAGCTAAAGCACCCCGTTATTGAACAGAATAAGATTGCTTAAATGTATCTTACTATATTTTTTAAACTCAATTCATCTGACAATTTATGATCGGCCTCATTGATTGTTACATTGACTAGATTTGGAAAATTTCTATTTTTTAAAAGGAAATCATTATAATTTTTAGGAACTGATATATCTTCGCTTCCATGAAAAAGGATTGTTTCCCCGTGATATTTTTTTTTAATATTTTTTATTAAATAATCTTTACTATTTTTAAAAAGATTTAATGAATATTGATAACTGAAGTTTTTATTAACTTTTTTTGTTAAAATTTTTTTTGATTTGATAGTTTTTTTTTCTTGTTTTGTTAATTTATTCCAAATTAATCTATCAGTAAAATCTGGTGCAGCTGCCAATCCAATTAGTTTAGAGACTTTATTTGGGTGCTTAAGAGAATATAACATTGAAACCCAACCCCCCATACTACTTCCAACCAAGATGAATTTATCTAATTTTAAATAATTAATTAAGTTATTTAAATCCTTATACCAATCTCCAACTCCATAGTCAGTAAAATTACCACTAGATTGACCGTGCCCTCTAAAATCAAAACTTAAAAAAGATATATTATGTTTTGAGCAATATTTTTTGAAAAAAACTGATTTTTGACCATTCATGTCAGACATTAATCCGTGGATAAATATTAAATTTTTTTTACTTCTTTTGTGATATCTATAAGCTATTTTGTAATTGCTTTTAATGAAATATTTTAATTTTGACACAAAGTAAGAATATAAAAAAGTTAGTGTGTTTACAAATAGTTCCAACAATGGGTATTGGGGGCGTTGAAACAGGCATTAGGGACATATCTTTTTTTCTAAAAGAAAAAAATATTCAGAATTATATACTTTGTGAGGATGATAAAAAAAATTTTAGAGACAATAATTTAAATTATATTTATCTAAATGGCCTAAAATTTAAAAATATTTTTGACCAGATTAAAATTAAAAAATTTATAACTAAATTAATTGAGAAAAAAAGTATAAATCTAGTTCACATTTCTTCAAGAGCACCAGCTTTTTTTTTAATAAATTTTCTAAAAAAAAAGAAAGTGAAAATAGTTACAAGTATTCATAATGTTTACAAACCAGGATTTTTTTTTAAAAATTGGTACAACAGTCATTTACAAAAAGGAGATGCTATTATTTTTAATTCATTCTTTGTTAATAAAACCTATAAGTCTCTATTTCAAAACCAAGGCAAAAATTATGTTATTCCAAGAGGCGTAGATATTGAATATTTTAAAAATTCAAAAAAAAATAAAACAAATTCTTTTAAAAAAATTTTACTTCCCTCTAGAATCTCGAATTGGAAGGGTCACGATGTTATTTTGAAATTTTTTTATAAATTTGATCAAAATTATAAGGATCAATTTAAACTTGTATTCATTTCTGACCATGCAAGTTCATACGAAAAAAAAATAGATCAATTAATTACTAATCTATCGCTTAATAACTATGTCTTATTTGTTAAGCCAACTTTAAATATTAAAAATTTATATGATGAATGTTATTTATCTATTAGCGTGTCAACTAGGCCTGAGGGTTTTGGAAGAACAATCTCTGAGTCTCTATCGATGTCAAAACCTGTATTAGCCCCTAACTATGGAGGTACTAAAGAGCAATTGAATAAATTTGATAAAAAAATTTTATTCAACATAAAATCATATGATAGTTTTTTTAAATCACTTAATTACGTAATCAAAAATTATTATTCAATCTCAAAAAAAAGTAGAAAATTTATCAAAAAAAATTATTCATCAAAAATAATGTGCCAGAAGACATTAGATATTTATAATGATTTGATTTGTAAATGAAAATTTTGATTATTAAACACGGTTCACTTGGCGATCTTGTTCTCTCTTTTGGTGCTATTAAGACTATTAGAGAACACTATAAAAGCAGTGAAATTTTCCTACTTACACAAACTAATTATAAAAGTATTTTCAAGGACCTTCCTTATGTTAATGATATAATATCAGACGACAGATTATCATCTTTCAGTTCAATCATTAAATACCTTAAGATTCTTAAAAAATTAAAAATAAATTTAATAATTGATTTGCAAAATTCCAGCCGTACTCAAATTTACCACTTCTTTACAAGAATTTTTCTTAGGTCAAAAATTTTATCAGCTAAAAATTTTTCTCATTATAGATATTCGCAAAAACCCCTTGGCATTCAACACATAACACAAAATCACAAAGATCAATTAAAGTTTTTAGGTATTAATGATTTTAATCAGCCTGATTTATCATGGATGGGGACTTCAAGCAGATCAAAAAAAAAATATGTTATTTTAATTCCTGGTGCCTCTAAATCTGGTGATTACAAAAAGTGGCCTGTTAATAAATATGCTGAAATAGCAAATTATTTAGAAAGCAAAAATTTTGATGTATACTTAACTGGCTCTAAACAAGATATAAATGAAATTAATTCCATAATGAGCTTATGCCCCAAAGCAAAAAATAAAATAAACGACTCAAAAATAGAAGTCTTTTATGATCTGTGCTTAAATTCGAGCCTAATTATATCCAATGATACTGGTCCTGCTCATATAGCCGGCCTCACTAATAAAAACTTAATTTGGCTAGCAAATGATAATAAAACTTCTAGATCTTGCCATCCTTTAGGTGAAAATATACATAAAATACTCCATAATGATGTCAAAAACATAAAAAGTGACAGTGTTATAAAAAAAATTAATCAAATAATTTAGATTTTTTTGTATTTACAATTTTTTTATGTCTGTTAATAATCCTTCAATGTTTTTAAAAACCTTTTCAGGAACTTTTTCTTGTTAAATTCTTTCTACCTATTCTCACTCTAATATTTTGATTAAACCTTTTAATAGAAATAATAATTTTCGTGGTAAGAGAGATCTTCATAAGATTAATAATTTTATCAATTCAGATGAGGTGAGAGTTATTTTAGATGATGGAGAACAATTAGGTGTGATGAAAAAAAATGAAGCTATAGATATCGCAAAAGGTCGAGGACAAGATCTTGTTGAAATAGCTCCAAATAATAAACCACCTGTTTGTAAAATTGTTGATTACGGTAAATTTAAATATCAAGAGCAGAAAAAGAAGAATGAAGCCAAAAAAAAAACAAAAAGTTATTGAAACTAAAGAATTGAAAATAAGACCTGGCACAGGTGAGCATGATTACCAGGTAAAGATTAAAAATGCACAGAAATTTTTAAAAGAAGGTAACAGAGTAAAATTCAGCCTTCGATTTAAAGGAAGAGAGATGGAACATTCAAATTTAGGCATAGATATGTTGAAAAGAGTTAAAACAGATCTCGAGGAGCTTATTAGAGTAGAGATGGAGCCTAAAATTGAGGGAAGACAGGCCTTCCTCGTAGTTGCACCAAAATAAATTATATGCTATTTAATTGACCACGTTGATTGAAGAGGCTCTAATATGGGTATGCCTTAAGATCTATTGTAATATAAACATAACTAATAAGGAGATAAAATGCCCAAATTGAAAACTAAAAGTAGCGTTAAAAAACGCTTCAAATCAACCTCCTCAGGAAAGTTGGTCGTCGGTAACGTTGGTAAACGACATGGGATGTCGAAAAGAACTAACTCATTTATAAGAAACTCTAAAGGAACAAGAGTTTTATCAAAATCTGCATCTATTATTGTTGAGTCAATGATGCCATACGGAAAGTAAATTTATAGGAGAGGATCAATAAATGCCAAGAGTTAAAAGAGGAGTTACAGCTAGAGCAAAACATAAAAAAGTTTTTGAATTTACAAAAGGCCACAGAGGCAGAAGAAAAAATGTATATAGAGTTGCTACTCAAAGTATGGATAAAGCTCTTCAATATGCCTACAGAGATAGAAGAAATAAAAAAAGAGATTTTAGGGGACTATGGATCCAAAGAATAAACGCAGGGGTTAGGGAACATGGATTGACTTACGCAAAATTCATTGATGGACTGAAAAAAGCTAATATCGAGATAAATAGGAAGGTATTATCTGAGATCGCTTTCCATGAACCAGCTGCTTTTAAAACTATTGTGGAAAAGGCTAAATCAACTTTAGCAAGTTAATAGTTATATATGGACATAAAACTAGTCCTTGAAAATGCTACTAAAGAAATACAAGAGTGTAGCTCTCAAACATCTCTACAAGATATAAAAGTAGCTTACCTAGGAAAGAAAGGTAAAATTACTGAGCTTCTAAAGTCGCTTAAAACCTTATCTATAGAAGAAAAAAAATCTAAAGGGGCAGAAATTAATTTAATAAAAGAGGAAGTTGAGCTTTTTATAAAACAAAAATTATCAGAAATTAAAATTAAAGAAATTAATTCAAAACTTTCCTCAGAGTCTATCGATATAACGTTTCCAATTCCTAATTCTGCAGAAGCTAAGGTTCATCCAATTTCTCGGACTTTTGACGAGGTTATATCTATTTTTGGATCTATGGGATATCAAATAGCTGAGGGACCAGATATTGAAACTGATTTTTATAATTTTACTGCTTTAAATATTCCTGAACATCACCCCGCAAGAGAAATGCAGGACACATTTTATCTTGATCACAAAGATGACAATAACCTTCCTCTAGTTCTTAGAACACATACTAGCCCTGTTCAAATTAGAACAATGATTAATCAAAAACCGCCATTTAAAATTATTGCACCTGGCAGAACTTACCGATGTGACTCTGATGCTACTCATTCACCAATGTTTCATCAAGTTGAGGGATTATTTATAAATGAATCTGCAAATATGAGCGCCTTAAAAGGTACATTGATACAGTTTTGCAAACAATTTTTTGAAATTCAAAACCTTAGAGTGAGATTTAGACCTAGCTATTTTCCATTTACTGAACCATCAGCAGAAATGGATATTGCATATAGTATAAAAAATAACCAACTTCAAATTGGAGAGGGTGATAAATGGCTAGAAATATTAGGATGTGGAATGGTTAACCCTATTGTTTTAGACAACTGCAACGTTGATAGTAGTAAATATCAAGGATTTGCATTTGGAATGGGTCTTGATCGTATAACAATGTTAAAACATGGTTTGACTGACATCAGATCTTTCTTTAGTGGCAATTTAAATTGGACACTAAAAAATGGATTTGGATTAGGTGATTATTGATGAAATTTTCTTATAGCTGGTTACTCGATCATCTAGACACAAAGTTATCGCCAGAGCAAATTGGAGAAACACTTACAAACATTGGTTTAGAATTAGAAAATCTTATTGATTATTCTTCTTACTCAAAATTCGTTGTAGCAACAATTACTGATTTTAAAAAACATCCAAATGCGGATAAACTTAAAATATGTCAAGTTGACAACGGTCAAAAATCTTTTCAAGTTATTTGTGGTGCTCCTAATGTGAAAAAAGGAATGAGGGGCATATTTGCTAATGAAGGAATGTTTATTCCTGGCACAGAAACTACCTTAAAAAAAGGAAAGATTAGAGGTGAAATTTCTGAAGGAATGCTACTCTCTGAAAGAGAATTAAATTTGAGTGATGATCATGAGGGTATAATTGAAATAAATAAAGATTTACCTAATGGAACCGACGCAGTTACTGCTCTTGATTTAAATGATCCAATTTTTGAAATTGGTATTACACCTAACAGAGGTGATTGCTTAGGTGTAAGAGGAATAGCTAGGGATTTGGCAGCTAAAGATATTGGCACTTTGAAACCACTCGAGTTTAAAAAGATTGATAATCTAAAATTTGAAAGCCCAGTCAAATGGGATATTCAAAAAGATGACAATAGCTGCGAGTATGTTATTAGTCGTTTTTTTAAAAACATAAAAAATAAAAGTTCACCAGAATGGTTGCAAAAAAAGTTACTTAGCATTGGACTAAGACCAATTAACACTTTAGTTGATATTACTAATTTTATAACAGTAGATTTGGGAAGGCCACTTCATGTTTTTGATGCTGATAAAATTGGAAAAACTCTAACAATGAGATTATCTAATAACAATGAAGAGCTACTTGCTTTGGACAATAAGAATTACAAATTTAATTCACCTGTCACGTTAATAGCTGACGAAAATAAAGCATTGGCCATAGGCGGTATTATTGGTGGAATAGAAAGCGGTTGTACATTATCAACTAGTAATGTCTTCATTGAGGTTGCTTTATTTGAACCATCCAAAGTAGCTAAAGCTGGAAGAAGTCTAGGTATCAATTCTGATGCTCGGTATCGTTTTGAGAGAGGCCTCGATAAAGAAATGATCAATGAAGGCCTTGAATATGCAACATCATTGATTAACGAATTATGTGGAGGAGAAGTAAGTAAAAATACAACTGCGGGAAATCTTATAAGAGATTATCCTAAAATAAATTATAAATTTGATCAATTTGAGAAAGTCATTGGTATAAAACTATCAAATGATGAACAGATCAAAATATTAAAAAAACTAAATTTTAAAATTGATGATATTGATAAAGATCATTGTTTATTATCAGTACCATCATATAGAAATGATATTCTAAATCCTATTGATATAATTGAAGAAATAATAAGAGTTTATGGGTATGAAAATATAAACACTACCTTTCCTGCTGCTTCAAATGAGGAAATAGATTTAGTTAAAAATTCTTTAAATAATAAAAAAAACTTGGTTTTAAAAAAGATTAGGAAATCTTTATTGACTAATGAGTTTAGTGAAATAATTACTTTTTCTTTTCACTCCTCTAAAGCTCATGACTATTTGAAAGGAAGTAGTTCGCTGAAACTAAATAATGCAATTAGTGAAGAGCAAGCATATATGAGAAATTCTATGTTGTTCAATCATTTAGAGGCTCTAGATAATAACAGAAAAAAAGGTCTCCAAAATTTAAATCTCTTTGAGATAGGACCAATTTATCATGACTCATCTTCTCAAGAAAATATTGTCTTTGGCTTATGTATGAAGAATAACTTTAAAAATAGAAAATTTAAATCATTAAATTTCGACTTTTACTCCTTGTCAATTATTGTTTCTAAAATTATAAGTTCTTTGAATTTTGATGTTAATCAATTCAATATTAAACGCTCTGAGAGCATTTATTATCATCCGGGACAATCAGCTGAATTATTTATGGGAAAAAAATTAATAGCTAGATATGGTAAAGTTCATCCATTAATTTTAGAAAATTTCCCGAAACTACATGAAACTTTTGCTTTTGAAGTTTTTTATGAAAATTTACCGGTAGATACTATTATAAAAAAAAATACCTTCAAGTCTTTGGAGTCTGAGTATCAATATAGTGAGAAAGACTTTTCTTTTATTTTTGAGAAAGACCAAAACTTATATGAAGTTTATAGAGTTTTAAATGGTATAGATAAAAAACTAATTCAAAAAATTGAGTTTTTTGATGAGTATTATTCATCTGAGATAGGTGAAAACAATAAAAGTATAACATTTAAAATTATTATACAGTCTAATGAAAAGACTTTAGACGAAAAAGACATAGAGCTGGTTCATAAAAATATTGTAGATAAAATATCCTCAAAGTTTAAAGCTAAATTAAGATCTTAATGGAAATTTCTAAAATTAGAAATTTTTCAATAGTAGCTCATATCGATCATGGAAAATCTACATTAGCTGATAGAATTATTGAGATATGTGGTGGTATGGATGATCGAACAAAAAAGGATCAGGTACTAGACTCTATGGATATTGAAAGAGAAAGAGGGATTACTATAAAAGCTCAAACAGTGCGATTGGATTATAAAAATGATGATGGAGAAATTTACCAATTAAATATTCTTGATACACCAGGACATGTAGATTTTTCCTACGAAGTTTCGAGATCTTTATCCGCATGTGAAGGCTCATTATTAGTAGTTGACAGCACTCAAGGGGTAGAAGCTCAAACACTCGCTAATGCATATCAGGCTATAGATGTAAATCATGAAATTCTTCCTGTATTAAATAAAGCAGATTTGCCTGCTTCAGAACCTGAAAGAGTAAAAGAGGACATAGAACAAACAATAGGCATTGACACTTCTGAGTCATTATTGGTTTCAGCAAAAACAGGCTTAGGTATAAAAGAACTAATTGATCAGATTATTGTTAAACTCCCACCGCCTGCCACTGAAGGCAATGATTTAAAGGCTCTTTTAGTTGATAGTTGGTATGATAATTATCTTGGAGTAACAGTGCTAGTAAGAATATTAGATGGTGTTATGAAAAAAGGAATGAAAGTAAAATTCCTTTCTAATAACCAACAATATAATATTGATAGGTTAGGTTATTTTACACCTGAAATTAATTACTGTGATGAATTGAAACCTGGTGAAATTGGTTTTATCAATGCAAGCATTAAATCAGTAGCTGATTGTAAAGTTGGGGATACAATAACTGAGTTAAGCAATAATTCTGTTAAACCATTGCCCGGATTTAAACCATCACTTCCAGTTGTTTTTTGTGGAATATACCCAGTTGATACCTCTGATTATGAACATTTAAAAGAAAGTTTTGAAAAACTTGCATTAAATGACTCTAGTTTTACTTATGAAAACGAAACAAGTGCAGCTTTAGGATATGGATTTCGTTGTGGATGTTTGGGTTTATTGCACTTAGAAGTAATAACTGAAAGACTAAGAAGGGAGTTTGATCTAGACCTTATAACTACCGCACCCGGAGTTGTATATAAAGTAATTGATAGAAATAAAAATGAGAAAATAATAAGGAATCCATCTGAACTCCCAGATCCGGCAGAAATTGATAAAATATTAGAACCATGGGTTCAGTCTACCATTATAGTTCCCCAAGATTATCTCGGCACTGTCATAAATCTTTGCATTGAAAAAAGGGGGAAGCAAAAAAATTTAAATATCCAAAATAATCGAGCTATTTTAGAAATGGAGCTTCCTCTGAATGAAATTGTTATTGATTTCTATGACAAACTTAAGTCATATTCTAAAGGATATGCTAGTTTTGACTACCAGTTATATGATTACTTTGAGGGTGAATTGGTAAAATTAAATATACTAGTAAATTCAGAAACCGTTGATGCATTTTCAAATATAGTTCACAAAACGCGTGCAGAAACTATTGGTAGGAGAATTTGTAATAAATTAAAAGATCTTATCCCTCGCCAAAATTTTCAAATCCCAATTCAAGCAGCTATTTACGGTAAAATTATAGCAAGAGAGACGATCAAAGCTTTCAGAAAAGATGTTACGGCTAAACTTTATGGCGGTGATGTATCAAGAAAAAAAAAGCTACTTGAAAAACAAAAAAAAGGTAAAAAAAGAATGAAGCAATTTGGTAGTGTAGAGATTCCTCAAACTGCTTTCTTTGAAGCACTCAAAATAGGAGATGGTGAATAACCAAAAGAATTCCAATTGCCTTTTAAATCACTAGAGAGAAAGATAAGTTATTTTTTAAAAAGGATTATTGAATATCCACTTGTAGAATTATATGACCAGAAAATTGATGATTATAAAATTAATAAATTTGTAATTCCAAAAGATATTTATCAAACTTGGGAAAATAATCTATTTGGCAAGAGTCATTATAAAGAAATTATTAAGTTTAGAAGTGTAAATAATAATTATAATTTTTTTTTATTTGATAAAGAAAAAAGAGATAATTATATGAAAAATAATTGGGCTAATCATGAGATATATAATGTTTATACAAATTCTAAATTTGGACAAATGAAAGCAGATATTTTTAGATATTGTATTCTTTACGAAAGAGGTGGCTATTATTTTGATATAAGTAAAGGTTGTAATGTTCCTCTAGATAGTTTGCATAAAATAGATACCGAAGTATTTCTTTCAAATGAACCGATTGAATGCATTATACCACCTGATAAAAAGATATTTAACAAATTAAAACATCCTTGGAATAATTTTCTCCAATGGGGGTTAGGGTTTAAAAAAAAACATCTTATTTTAGAGATGATTATTGATGCTATTGTTAATGATTACTCAAGCTATGTAGGTGTAAATTTTTATAAACCAAAAATTGCTATTTTGAGTCTTACTGGTACAGGCCAATTTACTAAAATTGTAAGAGAGTATATCAAAGTTCATGGTATAGATAATTTACAACAGTCAGGTATATACTTTGAAGGAAAGGGTATATTTTCAATGAAAGGTTCGAGCGTAAGACATCATTTAATTAAAGAATATGCTGATATAAGAAATCAAAGTATTTTATAATTATTCATTATTTTATTAAATACATCTTGGATTAATATCTTATCCATTAATAGATCGTCATGATAAACGCTTTTTTTACCATGGGGCAATATAGGAATAATATTTTCATTGTAAATTGAGTCATTTGAAGGAGTGTCACCATATAAACAAAAAGTTTTTAACCCAAGGCAAGCTGAAATATGCATGAAACCAGTATCGTTGCCAACATATATAGAGGATCTATTTATCAATTGCATAATTTTAGGTACATCAAAGTCCTCTAGATTCACAATATTAACATTATTTGAATTTGAAATTATTTCTTGTGATATATGACTTTCACCCTTTCCGCCAGCTAGTAAAAATTTTTTAAATTTATTTTTGTTCAGTCTTTGTATTAGTTCAATAAAATTTTTAGTTGGCCATCTTTTATTATTTCCACTAGCTCCTATTCCAATTACTACAGTTTCCTCGCTATATTTATCCTCTAATGGTAAATATAATTTTCCAATACGCTTATTAATTTTAATATTAAGCCACTTTTCATTAGACATGATAGCTTTTTTCATCATATCTTCTTTTCTCTTAAAAATACCGTAATAGAAAATTTCTTTTACACCCGTAATCTTTGAAAAGAAAATATACTTTAAATATTTGGGCCCATACTGGTAGGAATAAACTTTAAAAAATCTGTTATTTTTAAAAAATTTATATAAATAGATTAAACTTTTTTTAATTTTGTTTTCATCAATATATTCAATCCTCTTTATAAAGGGGTCATATTTTAATACTTGATTTGCTTTAGTGTTTTGTTTTGTTAATAATACTATTTCGCAATTTTTATTAGCTTGAGCTATTTCATGACACCTTGGTAAAAACATACATAAGTCACCTAGTCCAGGTCTTAGTTGGATAATTAAAATTTTGTTAGTCATTAAATGTTAATTCTATTTCTTTACTTTTTGATCTATTGGGGCTATCAAAAGGATGCGGCAACCCATTAAATTCACCAATTATATTTGGATTTTTGGCAAAAGAAATTTCTAAAGTTTGGGGTATTTCATTATATTTATATTCATCATAATTATTTGCATGAATATGTACTATTTCTAATTTAATTTTTCCAACAAAGTCTACAATTCTATCTATATTTTCTCTACAGTTATGAAATTCAATTGCTATACCATTTATTTTATTTTGAAAATTAATCATATCTTCTAGAATTTCATATTCTGAACCTTCAATATCAATTTTGAAAAAATTATTCTCATAGTCTGAAAATTTTACAGCCTCATTAAAGGTAATAGAATTCTTCATTGAAGAACTTATAAACTTACATTGAAAATTATCACTATTGAAAAAATTCTTAAAGTTTCTTTCAATCATTATTATTCTATATAAATATTTGAATGATAATTTTTTAAACTTTTTCAATGCAATTTTTTTTTGATTTCTCCAAAAATGATTATCTATAGATCCATCGAATGCCATCAATTTAATACTATTATGTCTCAAAAATTCTTTTTCAAAGTCCCAATTTGTGGATATACCAAAACTAAATAAAAAATCGGAATGGTGCATAGATGATTTTTCAATTAAATAACCGCCATCATGGTTACTCCCAATTCTTAAAAGATCATAATTGAATTTAGGTTTAAAAACTTTTGGAAGCATGCTAATAAATACATTAAAATAATATTATAAAAATTAAAGTAACAAAAAATTATTTGAGTTTTTTACTAAGGAGAGATGGCCGAGTGGTTTAAGGCGCACGCCTGGAACGCGTGTATAGGGGCAACTCTATCGTGGGTTCGAATCCCACTCTCTCCGCCATTAATATAAAGAAACAAAATCCCTCTTTTTTAATCTTTTATAAACATTGTTATAAAAACTTTTTTCAAATTTTGGATCATATTTGAAACTTTTATTTATATCTATTTCTTGAAAATCAAAGTCATATTCTTCTTGTCTTACAAAAAATGCGTTATTTCCACTACTTTCAATGCAAGCAAGCTTATAACCTTTTTTTTTCATCAAAAAATTGTATGCACTTAACGAGGCACCGAAATACATATCAGACTTATAAATAAAGTTTTCTTGATGAGGTATAATTAAATTTTCAGTCTTACCTAGCCATGGATTAAATTCAAGACAAATTAACTTTGGTGAAAATTTTAAATCATTAATTATCCAATAATCCATACCATCTGTATCAATTGAAAAGAAATCAAAATTATTTTTTGTTATATATTTAGATATGAGTTTATTAATATTTTTATTATCTACAAAGTTATATTCAATATTTATTGATTTTTTAAAAAGTGGTTTCAAATTGGCAAATAATTTATCGCATTTTACTCTATCGTAATCAACTAATGTGCCTTCCCATCCTTTTTTTAATAAATTCAATGAATTAAATTCATTAAAATCACATCCTATTTCAAAAAAAAGATTGTCTTTAACTCTAATTTTATTAGTAATAAATTCAATAATTCCATCTTCATTATTTTGCGATGTAATTTTAAATTCATGATTATTAATACTATCTAAATTATCAGATTTTTTGAGTATAATTTTTTTTGAGTTATATGAATTGTTAAATTTTTTAAATGATAAAATTAAGACAAGCTTATTGTAAAATTTAAAAGGCAAAATATCTCTCATAAAAAGTAATATTTTCCTTTTTATTTTTTTTATTTTTCTTCCTAGGCTCACGATAATTAATTTTTTTGGTAAATGCTATTTCCTCTTAATTTATGAGATCTAAAATACTTTCTATTTTCAAGTAATGAGATCAAATCCTCTTTCCATAGATGTGAATTTGAATGTTCAAGTATTATTATTTTTGGTAATTCACTGTGATTGATTTTTTCAATATATTTACATAAAACTCTATCTTCATATCCTTCAACATCAATTTTAATTGCGTCAATATCTTTTATTTTTCTCTCATAAATAAAATCATACAAATTAATAACTTTAATATTATGCTTAATTTTTTTAGTATTTTGATTGATTAATGAACTATTGCCAAAATTTTCTAAATCTTCATATATTATTTTAGTTTCATTTTTTTCACCTAAACCCATAGGAACAATTTCAATTAAACTTTCTAATTGATTTATTTTAATATTCTTATCCAACTGCTTAATCACTCTTGGTATTGGCTCAAAACAAAAAATATTTTTAAAACCATATTTTGATACATTAATTGAGTAATAGCCTATATTAGCTCCAATATCTAAAAAAGTTGAATTAAGCTTTTTAGGAATATTTTTAAGAGTACTTAATTCTTCACTATCTATTATTCTTGAACTTACAATCATTTTACTATCAGTAGAATTTCGTAATGGGAATAATTTAAAGTTTTTTTTATTATATACATACGATATTTCCTTATCGCCCACTCCTATTTTTATTATTTGGAAAAGAAATTTTTTAAAAACACCTCTGCCAAAGCCAAACATTTTCAATACTTTTATAAATAAAAGTATAGATTTAACCTTCAATGAGTTATGTTGCGATAAATGATGAATATACATACAATTTTAAACTTGAAATATATTCTTAATTTCAAAAGATATAAATGAATAATAATGAAAAATTTAATCGTTAGTTCTGCAGATGATAAATATTCACATCTGTTATTTGAATTATTTAAATCAATTGAAAAACATTTAGATAAATATGATTTTGCCATATTAGATTGTGGCTTAAGCCTTAAATTTATAAGGTATTTTAAAGAAAGAAATGTCCAAATAGTTAAACCAGATTGGGAACATGAAATTCCGTCATACAAAATTAGAGGTAGAGATAATTTAAAAGTTCAATTTTCAAGATTTTATTTAGATAAATATTTTCCAGGTTATGAAAACTATATTTGGCTTGATTCGGATACATGGATTAATTGCATAAATACTTTTGAACTCTATCTAAAGGGAGCAAAAAATTTGGGTTTTTCGATAACACCTCAAGTTGATAGATCATATAAAAAGCTAATTGATATAAAGTGGTTTTTTGGTGGCTTTCCGAAAAAAATTAATTCCATAAATTATAAAAATATATCAAAAAGTATTTCTTTGAAATTAGGCCAAAAATTTGCTGGTCATTACACTCTTAATGCTGGATGTTTCGCTTACAATATTAAATTTGATGGATTAAGTAATTTAAGAAATAATTTAAAATTAGCATCAAAAAAAGGAAGAATATTTGGAAGCGATCAAGTTGCTCTTGCTTTAACGCATCATCATGATGGAGTGGAATTTGAGTTTTTACCTGCATACTGTAATTGGTTATGTGTTACAAAGTTTCCAAAATATTCAATTATGGATAAATGTTTTGTTGAACCTTATTTACCAAATGAAAAAATTGCAGTTATACATCTAGCTGGTATGGACGATGATAGAAAAAAAGATTTTTTTCTTCGTAATATTGATACAATAGAGGGTGATATTTTAAACAGATCTTTAAGATTTGAAGAATTTAAAGATTATGATCTTTAATTTTTATTTTATCTTCAGCTCCTAATTCTTTCATTTGTGAGGCCTTTGATAATAGGCTTGATTTTCCATCTCTTATATATTTCCTAGTATTTTCTAGGTTATCTTGAGACTTTGAGAGACTTTTTGAAGTATCATCAATTAAATTTATTGTTTTGGCAATTTGATCGTACATTCCACCAGCTAATTTTGCTATCTCTTTCGAGTTCTTATTTTGCTTTTCTATCTTCCATATACTTTCAACTAATTTCATGCACATAACTAAAGTTGACGGACCAACAATAATAACTTGTTTCTGTTGAGCATAACTAGCTAATGAATTATCATATTTTTGAGCCGTGATTAATGCAAACTCATGTGGCATAAATATGAATACATAATCAGGGGAATTTATGTTTAAAAGCCTTGTGTAATCTTTCTTATTGATTGAAGAAATATGATTTTTGACTGAATTTATAAAATTTTTAATTAAATCCTCTTTGTTTCGATTATCCTCAGTATTTTGAAATTGAAACCAGTCTTTCATAGGAACCTTAGAGTCAATAATGATATTTCTATTCTCAGGTAAAAATACAACTATATCAGGTCTTAGCATTTGACCCTCTGAATTTCTATCAACATATTGAACTTTGTAGTCTCTATCCTTAGTCATTCCACAATCTTGCAGTATGTTTTCCAATATTACCTCCCCCATCTGGCCCATATCAGAAATATTTGATGTCATAGCATTTGTCATTTTTTTAGTTAAGTCACCAATCTCATTAATTTTGGAATTCATATATCCACTTTGTTCAAGAGTCTTATTTATTAATGACTCTACATTCTTGTTAATTTTTTCAATTTCAAAATTTTGTTTTGATTCATTTTTCTTCGATAAATTTATAGAAACGAATATAAGTAAAAATAATATTCCAAAAAGCAAAAGGATTATTAAATATTCAAGGTTCATAAATTAATTTTACATAAACTATTAAAGATTAATAATGAATAAATTCTATGTTAATTTAATTTTTGATAAACTTTCTTCAAATCTATTTCTTAGGTCTATAATAATATCTAAATCAAAGAATCTATCATTTATTAGTTGATTAAAATTTTCTCTGATTTCTGTAGATAGATTCTCTAATTGAATTAATTCGTTTGGAAACTTATTTTTTAGATTTTGAATTTCAAAATTAAATTCTTTTAATGCAGATCTAAAATGTTTATCTGAAAAAGTTTCTAATTTATCTTTAAACATATTAATTGATAAATTAGCATTTATAGCTGTTTCAAAATCATAAAAAGTGAGTTGGAAATAGTCAAATATTTGATCACATAGATCATATAGTTTCTCATAGTTTTCTTTAAAATAAAGATTCATGGTTCTATATTACTACACTATTTTTTTTTGTTAAATATTTATAAGATGTTTGCCTATTATTTTCTTTGTGTTTAAATATTTTTTGTTGAATTTATTAATACCTGGCTTAATTTTGATTAATTTTGAGATATTTATTCCACTTTTTTTTATGGCATTAATTTTTTCTGGGTTATTAGTAATTAAATTAATATCCTTAATTTTTAAATATTTTAAAATTTTAATGGCAGTTTGATAATCTCTTTCATCTCCACTAAATCCTAATATATTATCAGCCTGATAGGTGTCCCACCCTGCCTCTTGAATGTTATAACTAATGATCTTGTTATGTATTCCTAGCCCTCTACCTTCTTGGTTTAAATATATTACAACACCGGTTTCTTTATTTTTACTCATAAATTCAATGGCAGTATTTAGTTGATAGCCACAATCACATCTTTGACTTCCCATCAAATCACCTGTTAGACAAGAAGAATGAATTCTAACATTTGTCTTTCGTGAATTTTTTTCTTCGTTAAAAACTAAAGCGTAATGCGTTGATTTTAATACAATATCGTCAAACAATAAAATCTTAACATCGTGATTATTTTTAAGAGGCAAAGAGGTTGAATTACGGTAAATAATTTTAGATTTATTTAGCGATTGAAGTATCTTACTTATATTGAATGAATTAATATCTTTTAATTTTATTTTAGATTTACTTATAAAGGTTGGGAAAGGCAGAATATTTAACTTTTTAAAGATAGTGAGAATTTTTCTTTCAGATGAGTCTAGTCTTTTTGGATTATTTATATCTATAAGTTTTTTTAATTTTCCTTTTTTGAAAAAGTTCTGAATTTTTTTTGGATTATCTATTAATTTAAATTTAAGAAAATCTTGCGAAGTTTGTAACTTAATCCCGTGAAAAGTTAATAAAAAAACAGGTAGGATAATTTCTGAATTTTTTATAATAGTTTTAAAATTTAATAGATTTTCATTAGAGGTGTTGAGAACATATTTATTATTAAATTTAATAATTTGTCCATATTCTAAATTTAATTGTAATTTATCTAGACCATGCTTCATAAGGAAGAATAAATGTATTTATATAATTGAATAAAACAATGAAAAAAAGCCCAGATAATTAAACTGGGCTTTTGAAAAATTAAATTAAAATGCTGAATCCCTACCTTCTGATTTAGCTATTTCTCTAGCATTTGGATTTACAGATGGTCTAAAAGGTATCTCAACTATCTCTCCATCTACGGGCTGTCCTGCTGTATTGCAATACTCATCTGGAAGGTGAAATTTAAATTTATTTCCAACGTCTTTTTTTTCATAAGGAACATATCCCATTGCTATATTTGTCTCTAATTCTGGTGAGTACCATGGTGATGTTAAATAACCAACTGGTTTATTTCCATCCTCGGACACTAACCAAAAATCTGGCGCGTACTCTTCAATCGGTTTTCCACCCAGTCTAAAACCAACGAGTTGGTTAGAATAAGGCTTTTCGCCAGCTTCCATCTTTGCTCTCATTTCTTCCAAAGCTTCTTTACCAATATAGTCAGCAGTTTTCTTTCTAGGCACTTGATACCCTAAGTTGCATTGAAAGGGATAAGTTTCTGCATCTAGATCTTGTCCCCATGATAAAATGCCAGCAGCAATCCTTCTATGGTGAGCTGGCGCAATAACTTTTAAGTTATGTTTTTTTCCTGCTTCGAGAACTGCATACCACATATCATCAGCATAAAGAGTGGCATCTTTGAGGTATATTTCATATCCTTTTTCACCAGTAAAACCAGTTTGTGAAATAATACAATCTCTTCCACCAACTTTAGCTTCCATTAAACCATAATAAGGAATATCTTTCACAGCATCTCCTACTAGGTCAGCCATTAAGTCAATAGATTTAGGTCCTTGTATTTGAACAGGACATACATCTATTTCATCGATTGATACATTAAATTTTTTATCATGATTAACCCCTTGTAGGAAAAACATAATATCTGAGTCAGAGAGTGAAAACCAAAATTCATCCTCTGCAACCCTTAATAAAATAGGGTCATTAAGTACACCACCTTTGCTATTGCAAAGTATTACATACTTACCTTTCATTACATCAATTCTAGAAGCATCTCTTGTAATTACATAGTTAGTAAACTTCAATGCATCAGGACCCTTTACTCTTATTTGTCTCTCAACAGCAACATTCCACATAGTAACGTGATTTACTAAGGCATCATATTCTACCATAGCGCCACCATCCTCAGGTTTAACGTAACCTCTTGGGTGGTACATACGATTATAAACTGTACATCTCCAACAACCTGCTTCAACCGCAAGGTGCCAGTAAGGTGATTTTCTAACACGAGTAGAAATCAACATTTGCTGTGGAGTTGGTCCAGATTGTCTTAAATTATAGGGAACAAGTCTATCTGACTGATCCACAGTGCTCGGGTGTGTTAGCTTCATATATCCTCCTAAAAAGCTATTAGCAATTTTTGAAAAGTAATTTCTTTTTAATTATGTTGCAATCAAAAACTATTGAATTAAAAAATTTTTTTGTGGAGTTTTAGTTTGTCATTTTCAACAGTAAATTGGCCATTTTGAAGTTCATTTAGCCATAAACATGTCTTTTCAAACCCACCAAAAGGGAAACAATGAAATGATCTCAAAGGGTTTTCACTTTGGGCATATTTAGCAAGATTGATTAGCATTTCATCGTTCGAAGTTTTGGTTAAAAGGTCCGTTACTTTATTTGAATTTTTTTTTAAAAAATTTATTGAATTGCCAACACCACTCATAAGACCAAAATTTAATAGAGTTTTAAATGATGCTGGACCTGGAAAGCCAACTCTAACAGGGAGAGTGATCTTTTTTTCAATAAGATTATTACACCAATTAATAAAAGGTTTTGCATCAAAGAAAAATTGAGTAACTAATTCTAGATTTAAATTTTTAGATTTCGAGAGATCAAATTTATTATTTAAAAAATTGTCAATTGTTTCTTGATTTATATCAGGAGAGCCTTCTGGGTGACCTGCAATGCCAATTTCATCAAATTTGTACTCAGCTAAAACTCCTGACTTTAAAATTTCAAGTGAGGAATTAATCTGTCCCAATTGATTGCCTCCACCTCCAATAACTAAAATTTTTCTACTATCAGTTCTTTCCCTTAATTGGGATAAGAACTGACTAACATGACTCATATCTTTCATTGTTCTAGCTGGTAAGTGAGTGATAGGAGTTAAACCATTTTTAGAGACAAAATCTACAGTTTCTAGGATATCATTTTCTAAAGCATCAGGAAGATAAGTTACATAAATATTATTTTTTTTATCTAATGGAATTGAATTAAGTTTATGTCTTACCTTTGGATTCAGCTCAATTGTAAAACCTTCTATTAAAGAAATAATTTGTTCTTTACTCATATAAATAAAAAATACAAAAGCTTATGACTTTAATCTAGTATTTTCCGGATCCAAGAGAGGTTCTTTTGTTACTACTAATGGATATCTTTTCCCAAAATATTCTAATTCTAGTTTAGTGCCTTGGTCTGATAGTTCTTTTGGTAAATAACCATAAACAATATGTTTATTAACAAAATATCCATAGTTGGTGCTCGTAACGTAACCAACTGCATTGCCATTGCTGTAGATTGGCTCTGTTCCTAGAGCCATGCCCTCAGGATCATCAATTACCATACATGCTAATTTTTTTTGAACTGGTTGCTCTTTGATTTTTGACAAAGCATCTTTGCCAATAAAATCATCATTCTTTTTAAGTTTTACTGTAAAACCTAGCCCCGACTCATAAGGATTAGTGTTTGTATGAATGTCTGATCCAAGAGAACGATATCCCTTTTCTAATCTAAGAGACTCAAATGCTCCAGCTCCAGAACAAATCATATTGAATTCACGAGATGCATGTCTTAGTTCATCCCAGAGCGATAAACCATATTCTGTAGGAGTATATATTTCCCATCCAAGTTCTCCGATATATGAAATTCTAACTGCAACGCAAGGAATATTACTTATTGAAATTCTTTTAATTGAAAAAAATGGGAAAGCCTCATTAGAGACATCATCATCCTCACAAAGTTTCTCAAGAACTAAACGAGAGTTTGGCCCCCATAGACCAATACCAGCTAGGGCAGAGGTCCAGTCAATTATTTGAGTACTACCATCTTCAGGAGCATTGCTTTTTAACCAATTTAAATCGATCATTCCATTGCCTGCACCAGCCAGTACCCAAAATTTATTTTCTTCAAGACGAGAAATTGTAAGGTCGCTTTTAATACCACCATACATATTGGAGATAACACTATAGACAACTTTACCTACCGGGACATCTATATTGTTAGTACAAATTTTTTGCAGCAATGCTAGTGCGCCTTTGCCACTAACTTCAATTTTAACAAAACCAGTAATATCGAATAGTGCCCCAGTTTGACGAGTGACCAAGTGTTCAGCAGCTTGAATAGGAGACCAGTATTTAGACTCCCAACCTGTTCGATTAGGGAAATTTTTACCCTTCATCAATTCAGCATTTGACTCATACCATTGTGGTCTTTCCCAACCCATTGTTTCAAAGAATTGAGCTTTTTGACCCTCTAAACGACTATAAAAAGGACTTCTCCTTAAAGGTCTAGGTTGCTCCATTTGCTGAAGAGGGTGGATAATATCATAAACCTCTTTATAATTTTGTTTACCTCTTGCTCTTAAATATTTTCTTACATGATGATGTTGATGAAATCGATTAATATCACCTTGGCGAACATCTAACTCCGGTTCTCCATTAGCTATCCACTCCGCCATTGCCTTACCCACACCACCACTATGGGTTATCCATACTGCATTTGCAGTCCAGAGGCCTTTTATTGAGGTTTCGCCCATTAGTGGATTACCATCAGTGGTAAATGAGAAAAGACCATTAATTTTTCTGGTTAGTTTTTTTTCAGCAAATTTTGGGAACAGCCAATTAGACTCTTTGTGAGCCCCTTCAAAATCACCAGGTCTAAAATCTACTAAAGACGGCATTTCCTCAGCATCTGCAGGTTTTTTTAATTCTTCGGACTCTAATATTCTTGGTTCATGTCGATAATTTCCAATGACATAAGTATCATTCCATTGTCTAAAATATAAACTGTAATCTTGATGACGCATCAGTGCGTGCTCTACTTGTGCCTCTTTATGTTCAGCTTTAAATTCTTTTAATTCTTCAAAAGGTTCTAGCCATGCCATCTGGTGTTCGCATGGAACTAAAGGTAATGAGATTTTAGCCAGTCTTCCCATTTTTGGTGCCCAAATTCCTGTTGATACAAGAACAATGTCAGCCTCATAATCACCTTTAGGAGTTTCTACTCCTCTTATCTGATTATTTGAAACTTTAAATCCAGTAATAGGAGTGTCACCAATAAACTCACCAGCATTTTTATCAGTCACATATTTTGCCATAGCACAAACCGCTCTTACTGGAGCAGCTAGACCATCAGTTGGAACATAGTAGCCACCATAAATTTTATCAGGATCTATGAATGGACTTAACTTTAAAACTTCATCAGGAGAAATTATCTTTGCATCTGTTAACCCATAACTGTGTGCGATACCCATCTTTCTGTATAAATCTTCATGTCTTTCTTTTGTTTTGGAAACTTCTATTCCTCCAACAGTATGGTAACAAGGCTTACCCTCAAAAGACAATGATCTTAAAAGATCCACGGTGTATTGTGCGAACTTACACATCATTCTTGATGGATTTGTTTGAAATACACCACCCGGCGCATGGCTTGTTGATCCTCCAGTCTCAAAAAGAGGCCCTTGATCAATTATTGTCATATCTTTCCAACCCAATTGAGCTAAGTGATAAGCTGTGCTAGCACCAACGATTCCACTACCGACAATTATAATTCTAGATTTTTGAGACATCAGTCCTCCTAAATATTAATTTAAGCTAATCAGTTCCAAAAAATGATGTCAATATGAAAAGATTATTAGAGGTTGACTGCGTCGATGAGTCGATCTTCAAGATAATCTCCAAAAGAGCGATTACAGCTTAATAAAACCTTATCCTCAAGTTTAAATATGGAGCAGTCTATTCTGGCCATTAAAGTTTGAGCAGCTGTCATACTTTTGAAAGCCTTTTCTCTAAAATCAAAATGAGTTAATTTATTCAGGGTCCTTAATGTATTATTGCCACGAATTTCAAAGAAAACTTGAGCATCTGAATAGTTTGTTGCTAAGATAGAGCTAATTTTGTTTAGTTTTTCAATATATTGTAAGATCTTTAAGTCTGTTATTTCATTTTTAAATATCAAGTTCCATTGATCGAAAGAAAATTTTACAAGAACATTATTATCATTAGCCACTATTCTTAAATTGTCTATTGGGGGTAGCAGTTTAAATGATTTATTGACCACATTATTAAATTCAGAATTCCCAGATCCCCTGATTATTATTTGTTGAAAAGAAACAAACTTGATTTCTACATCATTTGAGCGAATTACATCTCTCATGATACTAGTCTCTCATTTTTTTCATCATAGAAAATAGGTTTAACAATTTCTACAGCGATTGTTTTTTTATCTGAAGTTGAGGCATATGCTTTAGTGCCAATTAGTGAATGTCCATCTTTTATTACTGCTAGACCAAAGCTATGGCCGAGAGTTGGACTATGGTAGCTAGATGTAATATGACCTAACATTGGAGTGGGAATTGATATATTTTGATTTAATATAATATGTTGTCCTTCTTCTAAGGTATCTTTTTTATCTATAGGAATAATACCAACAAGTTGTTTACGATCAGTTCTAATAGTATCAGACCTTGTAAGAGACCTTTTTCCTAGAAAATCTTTTTTATTTTTTCCAATCATCCAAGTTAATCCCAAATCAATGGGTGTTATGGAGCCATCTGTATCTTGACCAACAAGAATATATCCCTTCTCTGCTCTAAGAAGATGCATTGTTTCAGTTCCATAAGGGATTAAACCAAATTCTTTGCCATAATTATGAATTTCTTCCCAGACTTTAAGAGCCATATTAGCTGGTACATAAATTTCATAACCCATCTCTCCTGTAAAACTAGCTCTAAGTATTCTTATTTGAGTTTCTTGATATTTGTGAAATTGAAAAGTCATGAATGGAAAAGCCTCATTGCTAAAATCTACCTCTTGAAAAACTTTATTCATTATTTCCTTAGTTTTGGGACCACTTATATTAAAAGTAGAAAATTGTTCAGTGATTGAATTCATATAAACATTTAAATTTGGCCATTCTGTTTGAGCATATTCCTCCATACAACCTAAAACGGTAGCAGCACCGCCAGTTGTAGTAGTAGCTATGAAGTGCTCATCTGATATTTTGCAAATAATACCATCATCCTTGACCATTCCATCTTCACCTAACATCAAAGCATACCTTGCTGCCCCAGATTTCATTTTATTAAAACTATTGGTGTAAATTAAATTCATAAATGATAAGGCGTCTTTGCCTTTAATCTCAATCTTTCCTAGAGTGCTTCCATCAAGTATCCCGGCATATTCTCTTACATTTTTGCTTTCCCGTTGAACTGCTTCATCCATAGTTTCGGAGGAATGCTTAGGAAAATACCAAGGCCTTTTCCATTGGCCAACATCTTCGAAAATAGCGCCTTTATTGACGTGCCACTTATGGATTGGTGATTTCCTCTCAGGATCATAAAATTCATAAGAATTTCTTCCAGCTATGGCTGCAAAACTTAAAGGTGCATAAGGTGGGCGATAAATGGTTGTTCCTACTTCATTTACTTTCTTATCTATTAAATCTGATACTATTCCTAAGGCATTGATACTACTAATCTTACCTTGATCTGTTCCCATGCTATTGGTAGTAAATCTTTTTAAATGCTCAATTCGATCAAAACCTTCTGATATCGCTTGACGAATATCTCTGGTAGTTACATCATTTTGTAAATCAATAAAAGATTTCGACCACATTGATTGTTTAGAGGGTTTAACTTCCCATAATTTTTCAATATTATATAAAGGACTAGTATTAATTTTTATTTCCGTATTAATTTTTTTTATCTTAAAAATTTTTAATTTGGAATTAATTTCATCATTAATTTTTTCAAAATTAAATTGGCCACTTGCAGAGCCTAGGGTTATAGTAGGTTGAAAAGGTTCAGCAGGTTTATAGGTTAGATCCTCCTCATCCCAATTAAGCAAACCTTTTGATTGTGTGAATAAATGGACATCAGGATTAATACCTCCTGAAATACATAAAAAGTTAGTTTTGATTTCACTTAGACCACCATTGCTATCTGCGATTACGATTTTTTCAATACTCTTTCCACCAGAAACACCTTTTATTTGAGAATTTGTATAAAGAGGAATGTCATTTTTCCTAATTAAATCAAATAAACTCGGTTCAATATTTTCTCCTGCTCTTGAGTCAATATAAGCTTTTGGCTTGTACCCTTGTGAAATAAGAGAATAAACTAAGCTATTAGTGTTAGAGTTGTTGCTAAAAATTACTGGTTCTTTTGATGGCACAACACCATATCTGGTTACGTATTTTTCAAAAGATGACGCTAACATAATTCCTGGTAGGTCATTATTTTGAAACGATAAAAATCTTTCTATATGGCCATTACATAAAACTACATGTTTAGTTCTGATTTTATGCAGGGTGTTATTGACTTTATTTTCATCAGGTTTTGCCCCAACATATTTATCTTCAACGGCAATTAGGTGATTAATATAGTTATAGGTTGTAACAAGGGTATCCTTTAAGATTTTAATATTTTTTGAAGATTCAATTATTTCAATAGTTTCTTTGACCCAATCTCTTGGAGACAGGCCATCAATTGAATGTATTTTATTTGAATTATTTATGATTCCTCCCAAGTGACTATCAAATTCAACTAATAAAACATCATGGCCAGAATTCACTAAGGATTTTGCTGCTAAAAGTCCATTTAATCCTCCACCTACAATTACAATATCCACATTATGGTGAAGGTGAGAACTTATTGCTTTGAATTCTTTTGGAGGCTTTCCAAGCCCCGCTGCTCTTCTGATTACCGGTTCATAAATTTTTTTCCAGAAGCTTTTATGGGGACCCATGAAAGTTTTGTAATAAAATCCAGCAGTAAAAAGAGGTGATAAATAATTATTTATACTTCCAATATCAAATTTGAGAGAGGGCCATCTATTTTGACTTTCAATTTCCATACCTTCGTAAATTCTTTTTATTGTTGCTCGTGTATTTGGTTCAGAATGTTCACTTAAAACTTGTACTAAAGCGTTTGGTTCTTCTATTCCACATGTATAAATACCTCTAGGTCGATGATACTTGAAGCTTCTACCTATAAAACGGATATTATTTCTTAGAAGAGCAGAGGCAACGGTATCACCTTTGTATCCAAAATATTTTTTTCCATCAAAAATAAAACTAATTCTCTGATGATATTGAACGAAAGGATTCTCTTTGAAATTTATAGAATTCATTTTTTAACGGTAAAGTTACCTGATCCCAGCTTAGGTTCCCCAGATGGTGTAACAATCTTATTTTTAAATTTTTTCAAATCAGGCTTTGGATCATCAATTTTATAAGTTTTTAAAATTTCATCTGTCGATGTATCTCTTACACAATTAAACCATTTGCGACATCCATGAGAATGTACCCATCTTTCATAAAACAAACCCTTTGGATTAGAGCGTATGAAAACATATTCAGCCCATTCCCTGTCACTTATGTCCTGTGAGCCATCAGGTCTTTTGACATGAGCCTCTCCACCATTTGAAAATTCAGATTGATCACGCGGCCCACAAAAAGGACATTCAATTATCAGCATTTAATTTTAATGAGCTACTGCTGCAGCTCCATGTTCATCAACAAGTTTGCCGCTTACAAATCTATCAAGACTAAAAGCTGCATTGATTTGGTGAGGTTGATTTTTAGCTATCGTATGTGCAAAAACGTTTGCGCTGCCAGGAGTAGCTTTAAAACCGCCAGTTCCCCATCCACAATTAAAAAATAGTCCTTCTATATCACATTTACTTATAATGGGACTTGCATCAGGACAGATATCTACAATCCCCCCCCATTGGCGTAACATTTTCATTTTTCCAAATACAGGATAAAGCTCTACCATTGCCCTGATTGTTTCTTCAATAATATTAAAACCACCTCTTTGAGTAAAAGAATTATAGCTATCTGTTCCTGCACCTATAACTAACTCACCTTTGTCAGATTGACTAACGTAAGCATGAACCGCTGAAGACATAACGACAGTATCTATGATAGGTTTTATAGGCTCTGATACTAGAGCTTGAAGAGGTTTACTTTGAAGAGGTAATCTTACCCCTGCAGTTTCTGCAAGTACACTTGTATGACCGGAGGCTACAACACCAACTTTGTTTGCACGAATTAAACCTTTAGAAGTTTCTACACCTTCAATTTTCCCATTTTTTGTTTTGATTTGATGAGCCTCACAATTTTGAATTATATCAACTCCCATCTCATCAGCTCGCATTGCAAAACCCCAAGCAACAGCATCGTGTCTTGCTACTCCACCACGAGGCTGAAAAGAAGCCCCTAAAACAGGATAACGCAAATTATCGGTATTCATAATTGGAACTTTTTCTTGAATTTCTTTTTTAGATAACCATAAAGAGTCAATACCATTTAAATTATTTGCACTTATTCTTCTTTTGATTTCTTTTATATCATGTTCATTGTGAGCTAAATTCATTACACCTCTTTGACTAAACATCACATTATAATTAAGCTCGGTAGATAAATTTTCCCATAACTTTAATGAATGTTCATAGAGATGAGCACTATCATCCCAAAGATAATTAGATCTAATAATTGTTGTATTTCTACCTGTATTACCTCCGCCTAACCAACCTTTTTCTATGACAGCTATATTCTTAAGTCCATGTTCTTTAGCCAGATAGTACGCAGTGCCCAGACCATGTCCACCACCTCCTACAATGATTACATCATAAAATTCCCTAGGTTCAGGACTACGCCACATTTTTGGCCAGTCTTTATGATTATTTAATGCATTTTTTGCTATGCTAAAAATTGAGTATTTTTTTTTCACAGGTGAAAATAGCAAAAAAAAATTTACTCAGCCAGATATTTTCAAAGGCGAATTGTCATCGATATGGCGAAAAATTTTAGGGAATTGGAACCTCAAATCACAGTCAGTGTTTGGCGCCGCAGAATTGTTATCAATATCACTCTGGCAAACTGTTCTTATTTCGTAGCTAAATCTTGTTTTGTGCGACCTTTCTTTTGAGGAGCTGTGAAGATGACAGCCCGAAAAACATAGTATTTCTCCTGGTTTGATGATTACGGGTAAAATATTAGCATTATCTGGAAGATCCTCCTCTAATTGAGGAGCTGATGGGTAAGAAAAATCCCCCTTTTTCCTATTAGCTAAATAAATATCCAAATCCCATGATGCTGTTGAGTTTTTAACAGGTTTAGAAAAAAAATCAGGAAAAAAAATCATAGTATTGGTCTCATCTATTTTGCTTATAGGAGCCCACCAATTTATTTGCTGATGAATATTTGTTCCCCAAGTATCTCTGTGAGTTTTTATCCTAGATGCTTCTCGGTATGAAAATTTATTTTCAGCAGGAGCAACTCTAACAACAAATTTATCCCAAAATGAATTACCGTTATAAAAATTAACGCTCTCAAGAAAATCACGAAATAATTTAAGAAATATTTCAGAATTTTTTAAATTAGACACAAGTTTGGTGCTAATTTCTTCACAATTATTTAACAAATGTAATTTATTTAGATCGCCTTTATAAATTTGAAAAATTTTTTTTTTAATTTCATAAATAAGTTCAATTGTTATTGCTGATTTTTGAAAAACAAATATTTTACCATTGAATATTTCTTCTTTAAATTTTTTTAGGTTTGAAATTTTTTTAATTTGCTCAAACAATTATTTGATGTCACCTACATATACGCCTAAAGCTAAAGCTGTTTCCACTAAAGGATCAGTTCGATCCACAACCTTATATGTTGAGATGCCTTCGCTAATTGGAACATCAACAACTTTTCGATCTCTCCATGCTACCATCCTATCAAATTTTTTTTGTGCTAATAAATCTACAGCATAAACACCGAATGCACTTGCTAATATTCTATCACGAGGAGTAGGGGGAGCACCTCTTTGAACGTGCCCGAGAGAGGTAACACGACATTCAATGTCGGTTAGATTCATAATTTCTTCTGATAAGTAGTTTCCAATTCCACCAAGTCTTTTTTGCCCATCAGCAAATTCTACTTCAAAAGATTTGCCGTCTTCAGTTTTGACAGCTTCAGCAACAACAATTAAAGAATGAACAATTCCTCTATTTTTCATTTCTGTTAGTTTATTTACCACTCCTTTAACTGAGTATTTTATTTCAGGAATTAGAATGACATCAGCACCTCCAGCAATACCCGCGTTTATAGCTATATGCCCTGCATCTCTTCCCATTACTTCTAAAATCATAGTTCTGTGATGACTAGCAGCAGTAGATTGCAAATTATCCAAAGCTTGAGTTGCCACATTTACAGCAGTATTAAAACCAATTGAGCTTTCAGTAGCTCCGACATCATTATCAATTGTTTTAGGGATCGCAACAATATTGAGATTTCCTCTTTTGGCAATTTTAGTAAGTATAGACATGCTACCATCTCCACCGATAACAATTAATCCCTCAAGTCCAAGTTCATGATAGCCATCAATTATGTCTTGCGTTCTATCTTCAAAGGATCCATCAGGCTTAGGAAATTTAAATGGGTTGCCTTTATTTGTAGTCCCTAAAAATGTGCCACCTTGACGAAGAAGAGAGCCGCTAAATGTTTGGTAATCTAATGGAAGAAAAGCAACTGGTCTTTGCATTAAACCCACTGTACCATCGCGAATACCTAGCACTTCCATTCCATAAGTATTTTTTGCTCTAAAAAAAATTGAACGAACAGCTGCATTCAATCCACCACAATCTCCACCACTTGTTAATATACCTATTTTTTTCATTTTAAATTTTATCTGAGTCCCACAACCAGGCAGCTCCTCTGACTCCACTAGAGTCACCATGCGTGTTACGTAAGATCTTGTTTCTCACTTTATCACTAAATGTGTATTTGGGAAGTAATTTTGGAATATTATCGTAAAGTCTTCCGACATTCGACATACCACCACCTAATATTATTGCATCTGGATCAATTATCCCGATCATGACCGCAATTAATCTTGCAAACCTATCTTCATATAGCTCAAATTCTTTTTTTGCTCTTTCATCACCATTTGCCTCTAGTGCAACAATTTCTTTTGTACTTAAATCAGTACCATGCTTTTGATTAAAAATTTTTGTGAATCCTATTCCAGAGATAAATTGCTCTGCACATAAAGAACGTCGACAATTATCTACAGGACATTTTACATTCAAATCATACTCATACTGTGTTGGATAAGGCAGAGGCTGATGCCCCCAATCCCCAGCAACTTGATTAATTCCTTCAACTACTTGTTTGTTAAATACAAAAGAACCACCAAAACCTGATCCAATTATTATACCCCAAACCGATTTATATTCCTGCCCAGATCCATCAATTGCCTCAGATAAGGCAAAGCAATTAGCGTCATTCATCATTTTAATTTCACGATTAAGGCTAATTTCTAAATCTTTTTTGAAAGGTTTATCATTAATCCATACACAATTTGCATTGTTAACTAATCCGGTTTCTTTGGATGAAAACCCTGGGATGCACATACCAACTGAATTCTGGGTCTTTGTGTAATTATCAAATTCACTTACTAGTGCTTTAACAGTATCAATGCCACTTTGATAATTTTTGTAGTAAGTTGAACGTTTTCTGAGAACTTCTTTTCCTTGAGAGTCCATTAAAATACCCTCAATTTTAGTTCCTCCATAGTCGATACCAATTTTATATTTTGATTTCATTTTACTAGATTATCTATAGATATAGATTTAATTTAACCCCTCGAGGCACTTATTGTCAATATTGTGAGTTTCGATAATAAGTATAAGATTTTGTTGTGAAAAAAATTATAAATTGGGGGATTATTAGTACTGCTAAAATTGGTTGGGAATATGTAATTCCTGCTATCAACAAATCTAAAAATAGTAAAGTTATTGCACTTGCCAGTAGAAATATTTTCAAAGCAAAGTCTCTATCTAAAAAAATGAAGATATCTAAATACTATGGCTCTTATAAAGAGTTATATCAAGATCCCAACATAGATATTATTTATAACCCTCTCCCAAATCATTTACATATTAAAACAAGTTTAGAGGCAAGCAATTATGGTAAACACATTCTTTTAGAAAAGCCTCTTTCATTAAAATCAAAAGATATTGACCCCCTGATAAAAGCAGCAAAAAAAAATAAAGTTATTATCAAAGAAGCTTTCATGGTCAGACATCATCCTCAGTGGAAATGGATTAAAAAATATATTAAATCTGGTAAAATTGGAAAAATCACAAATATCTCATCAGTATTTTCTTATAACAACAAAGACAAAAAAAATATAAGAAATATCAAAAATTTCGGAGGAGGAGCTATTTATGATATCGGTTGTTACCCAACTGTAATATCTAGATATCTTTTAGATAAAGAGCCACGAAAATTAGTAGCAAGTGCAATTACAGATAAAAACTTTAAAACAGACATTCTATCTTCAGTGCTTATCGATTTTGGTGAAGTTTACTCTTCATTTACTGTAGCTACACAAAGTAATAAATCACAACAAGTTTTTATATTAGGTACAAAAAAGTCAATAGTTGTTGAAAATCCATTTAATGCAGAGCCAAAAAAACCAACAACCGTCCAAATTTATAATGGAAATTCAATTTATCGAGAAGAAAATACGACAAAGATTTTCCCACCAGTTGACCAATATGAGGCTCAAGTTACCGCTTTCTCAGATCATTTAATAAAAAAAACTAAAGTTGATTATGATTTGATCGATGCCAAAAAAAATATGAAAGTGCTAGATGCTATTTTTGCATCTTTGAAAAAAAGGTCATGGATTAAAGTTTAAAAGAACTAATAATGAATTCCCCAAATTTTCTCCCAAATTCATGATGAGTATTTTTTGACCAATGTATTGGATCAATTTCGGAAGATTTAATTATATCGTTACAATTATATAACTTAACTTTTTTATCATTTAAAATTGCTTTAAAGGACTCATTTAATTCTTTTGATTTTTGAAAACCGCCGACCCATTCTTTGTAATTTGGCCAATTTTTTTCATCTGATAATTTTCCAAGAGCAGGAGGGGTTAAAATTATTATTTGAGATTTATTTTGATCATGCCATGTACCTTTACCAGAAAAAGTTTTATCTGCTATGGATATTAACTCAAGTAAGCCATTTGATATATCTTCAGGCTTTCTATTAAATCTTTTTTTTAAATCGTTTGTGCCCAACATAATGATAACAATATCTATTGGCGAATGGGCCAATAAAGAAGATTTGAAAGTAGATGCACCGTTTAAATGTTTACCATTTACCATATCATCTATATTTGTTGTCCTCCCAGGTAGAGAGTCTTCAATTAAGTTACATGTAATTTTTTTTTGTTTTAGAAAGTTTTTAAAAACCACAGGCCAACGATTTGAATACTTTTGACCCGCATCTTCATCAGTATATCCCCAACTATTTGAGTCACCATAAATTAGAATATTTGTCAATGAGCGCTAGATGGTGCCCAAAGATTGATATCTCC
>MDTD01184419.1_pt1 | contig 41912 bp, 39 predicted proteins | sample 811221 | NCBI WGS metagenome assembly MDTD01 (sample SAMN05326646, study PRJNA326480) | marine metagenome | isolation source: seawater | place: Pacific Ocean: South West | collected 2011
ATTTTTCTTCAATAATTTTGAGTGTGTTATCAGATGAATTACTATCATAAACAATTATTTGATCTATTAAATCGCTATTAAATTTTATGATTGAAGCAATATTTTTCTCAATATATTTTTCAGAATTGTATGTTACAATTACAATCGAAATTTTATTTTCAGAATTCACTAGATTGCTTACTATCTTTCCATTCAAGTAATGATATTGCACTTCTATCTTTATTAGACATTATTGCTAATTCTGTATTAATAGGCCAATCAATATTTATATTTTTATCAAAGGGATTAATAGAAGACTCAGCATTTGGATTGTAATATGCATTACATTTATATTGTACTTCAACAACATTCGAACAAGCACAAAATCCTGTAGCAAACCCAAAAGGAGCCCAAAGCTGCTCTTTTGAGTCCTCTGAAATATTTTTTCCTACGTACTTTCCAAAAGTATCTGATTTTTTTCTAATATCAACAGCAACAACAAATGCTTGACCTTTAGTAATGCGAATTAATTTACTTAAAGGTTTATCCCATTGAAAGTGCAAGCCTCGTATTACATTCCTTGAAGATTTTGAGTGATTATCTTGAATAAATTCTACATTTATATTTTGTGAATTTAAAAAATCATTCCTAAAGCTTTCCATAAAAAAACCTCGCTCATCTTCAAAAACAGTGGGTTTGATTATTTTAATATCTTGGATTTCTGTATTAAAAATTTTCATTTCTCTGTAGCATAAAAAATTAAACGTAAACTAATTTTAACACCAATTTTTGACATATAATAAAATAATAATTCTAAGATAAAAATAATGCATTCGTATTGAATGCTCTAAAATTCGTTTTCATGCACTATTTGTATTTTTATATAAATTTAAAATTAATTTTGCATGCTCACGAATTGTATAATCATTTCTTAATTTGTTGAAAGCACTCTTAGTATCAATAATTGAATTATTGTTTATCAATAATTCAATTTTATCACTTAAATCTTTTGCGTTATCAACTGAATACATTAGACCGTATTTACCATCCTCTAGCATATCAACAACTCCTCCAGTATCATTTGCTATAATTGGTATTTTAGCTGCCATAGCTTCTAAAATAACTCGAGGATTTGAATCATTGATAGCTGGAAATGCAAAACAATCAAAAAGATTATAAAATTGAGCTACATTTGATTGATGCCCAACTAAATCAACATTATCTACTATGTTGTACTGATCTATTAAATCCTTTATTTCATTGAAATAGTTACTTGCATTACCAGCTATGGACTCCTTAGTTATAGTATCATCACCAACAAGTATAAGCCTCACTTTATATCCCTTTTTGATTAAAATATTTAATGCTTCTATCAAAATTTTCTGTCTTTTTTGCTCTTTAACCCTTCCAACATATCCAATAATAAATTCATCTTTAGTTATATTTAATATATCTCTGGTATTATTTTCGCTTTCTTTTTGTAATTCTGATTTGAAATGATCAATATCTATTCCATTATAGATAACAGTAGTATTTTTTTTTGAGGATCCTTGAAGAGAATACTGTCGAACGGTCTCAGATACAAAGATAATTTTAGATACTCTTTTAAGCTTATATAAAATTTTCGGCCAAGTCATAATTCTTATATGCCAAATGGATTTAATATTAAAAAGATGATTTAAAAACCAGGCTATTATATGACCATCTAAATCATTAGAGTGTACAATATTGATATTATTCCTCTTAACATAGAAATAGATTTTTATTGAATCTAATAATCTTAAAAGAATATGATATGGGTTTGGAATTCTTCGTTTAAAAATAACAATTGATTCGTATCTAGTAATTTTAGAATAAAAAAAGTTATTTGTATATTTTTTTGCCTCTGAGGTAAAATAACCTTTTGGGGAAAAAATATGTATATCAATAAAGTCATCAATATGAGAAAAAAGCTGTAAAAGGCTATTGGATCCTCCTGCCCTTTCCCCAACATCCTCCAAAAATAAAACTTTAATTTTTTCCATTAATTTTTTTAGTTCTTAATATATTAATTGGTGTAGGAGAAAATTTACCTATTGATATAACTTCAAAATTATCTAAACCAAATTCTAAGGCAATTTTTTTCATAGTTCTTAAGCTTGTGGGAGAATCATATTTTGGACTAAGAGCATCAAATGTATCATGAATAGCATATTCAATTATAAATTTATCGCTTCTATTGTTGAATTTATCAATGAACCTGTAATTACGTATTGGCACAATGAATTCTGAAATTTTGAAAAGTATTTTACCTAAAATTTTCGGCGGAATTTTTCTTAAAAAACAAGTGAAATAAAATAATGATGGAGTTAAAGATTCAACTAACTTGTAAAGTTTATCATCATTCATATTTTTTGTAATTGGTCTTAAAAAATATTTCCAACTAAACATCTGAGTAAATGATTTTGAATATGAATGCACAAAAATAGCTCCATCTTTTTTTTTCAAAGATAATATTTTTTTTAAAATTTCTCTAGGATTTGGAGTATGCTGTAAAACTCGATGACACCATACTATATCAAAGCTTTCTTTTTCAAATGGCAAATCAGATAAATCTGATTGGACTAGCAATAAATCATTATAATTATTTAAATTTTTTTTTGCTACATCTAGTCCAGCTATATCTACAGAGACTACTTTTGCACCTAAACTTAATAATATCTCGGTATCTGGACCAGCACCACAGCCGCATTCAAGGATGAGCTTATCTTTAAAATAACTTTTATCCCAGCCTGTTCTTTCTAAAATAGTATTTAATCTATCGTTTGTTTGATTTTTAGAATCAAACTGTAAATCAGAGAATTTTTCTCTTAATCTGGAAAAATTTCCAGTTGAATATGAAATATCTGGTGAAAACCTTAATATACCATTTGTAATAGGTACTTCTCTACCTTCGTAAGTTATTTTATCATTAAAGATTTGAGATTTTGGAAATAATCTATTTAATAATATTTGATTTAACATTTTAATACGCTTAAAATATCTGAAGCTCTATTTTTCCAACTATACTTTTTAGACGAAATTAAAGCATTTTTAGACAATGAATTATATTTATTTTTGTCATTAAAAAGTATATCAATTTTTTTTGCAAAATCATTCTTTGATTCAGCATTTACAAGTAAAGCATTGAAATCATTTCTTAATACTTCTTTGAAAACTGGAAATTCGCTTGCTATTATAGGCTTACCCATTGCTAAATATTCAAACATTTTTAGTGGTGAAGTAAATTTTATTATATCACAATTTTTCTGATGAGGCATTAAAAAAATATCTGCTGCATCCATATATTTTTTTAATAAATCTTTTTTAACAAAACCAAAAAAATAGATATTAGATAAATCTTTGCTTTGTCGTTTTAAAAATTTCAATCTTTTTTTGTCTCTGCCACCAAAAACTAAAAATTGTGTATCTTTTTTTAATCTAGCTATTTCGATTAATCTACTTAAACCCCTTCCTTCTCTTAAAGCTCCTGAATAAAGTACTATTTTTGAATTAAGATCTAATCCAATTTCTTTTCTTGTTTCATATTTATTTATTGGATAATAAAAATTATTATCTACTCCATCATGAACTACATAAATGGAATTATTAAATTCTTCTTCTTTAAACTTATTTTTTAAAGCATTACTTATAGTAATAATTTTTAAATTTTTTTTATTATTAACTAGTTTCTTCATTAAGATTAAACATATTCTTTGCTCATTATAATCATGTGCTTCAAAAAAAACAGGTTTGTTCATTAGAGTGAAAAAGAATGCCACCCAATCATTTCTTGTATAAAAAATACTTTTATTGAAAAAAAATTTAATTGATAAGAATAATCCATATAATATATCTTTTTTAAATAAAATAGAATTATGAACACTATTTACTTTAAAGTTAATATTCTCATATTTGTTTTTAATTTGATTTAATAAAAAATCTTTTGAATAATTTTTATGATTTAAAATAAAAAGTTCAAAATTACTGTTTTGCTTCGCTAATTCTCTAGATGTGTTAACTACTTGAGAACTATTAGCAAAATCTGAAAGAATGTTAGTTTTTCTCTGTGTTATATATATGATTTTTTTCAAAGTTTTCCTGATCTAATAATGAAAATATAATAGCAGTTATTATCCAAAAAATGCCATTTTTCGATGGATTAAACAACCAACCACCATCATAAACTAAACCATAAATGAAGTATAAAAATAATATCATTAAAAATATTTTAATATTTTCAGATTTTGATTTTGAATTCAATGTAACTCTATAAATTTTAAAAAAAAGATATATAAATGCAATTAGTCCTAATATTCCAAATTCAAGTATTATTTTATCTGCTCCAAAAAAATTTGTATGTGGAACAGGTCTTATTTTAGGAGGACCTGACCTTTGAACAACAGATTGTTCAGACCTTGTACTTCCTGGACCATAGCCAACTAGTTGATTAATAAAATCTGAAGTTATTATTTTATTAAAAGAATAAACTAAACCAAGAGTTCTTCCAAATTTAAGTCCATCTTCATTCGATGTAATCATATTACTGTAGTATGTTAACTCTTCGATATTTAATCTATTCGAATTAAAAACTGTCTGTTGTGAATCAAGAAGATTGAAAATAGATGATATTCTACTACTTGAAAAAAGTATTAAAACAATGAAAGATATGATAGTAGTGTTTTTAATAAAATTTTTACTGAATGATAGTTCTAAAAAATTTTTATATATAAAAATAAAAAGCGGAAATAACATACATACAATAAGAGTGAAAACAATATCAGATATTATTGTTAATAAAACTATTAGAATTGCTAAAAAAATTAATTGTGAAAATTCTCTTTTTTTAAGTGACATGTATGCTAATGGATAAAATAGTAAACAACAAAAAAAGGATAGAAAAGCAGTTCCAGCAGGACCAAATGTTCCTGAAAATGTATCAGGATTAGTAGAATAATTTAAAAAAGTATTATTTGATTGCATGAGCACCACCAAAACTTGTATTAAGAAGAAAAATATGAGTACCTTTTTAATATCTGCTACCAATAAAGCAATAATATTTTTATCCGAATAATACACATACAAAAAAAGAGGAAATAAATTTAACAACCATAAATACCATCTAAGCAACTCAAAAGTATTTGATTGATTAATAAGAAACGATAAAAATTGTGAAATAAGAATTAATAATACGGGAAATAAAATATTATATATAAAACCCTTCTTATAAATTTTGAGATTTTTTGACTTTAAAATTACTGGAATTATTAAAGTACAATTCAAAAATACTGGAAGAAGTTCTAAAAGAGAATCAATACCTAGATATGGAATAAAAAATTTGTAACTCAGCAAATATGAAAAGTATGTAATAATAAAATAACGCTCATTAAAGATAGATAAGAAGAAAAGGATAGCTATGTGTATTAAGTAAATTAGAAAAATATTAGAGCTAAAAAAATAGATTGAAAATAATAATAATGGTAAAATAAAGAAGGGTATCATTTTGTAAGTGTCTCTAGTAAAGTAATCATATTTTTCAATTTAATATCTCGGATATTATTAATATCAATGTTATGTGAATATTTTGAAAAATCAGTTGTTGCATTAAAACTAACATTTTTCATTCCAAATCCCTTCTTTTGCTGTTGGACAAACTTTTTACCGAATTTTTTTTCTGCAATAGCTTTTAATAAATATTTATTACCTTTTTTATTAATTAATTGGGGATGTATTTGGAAAACATATTCAACAATCCTGTGATCAAGAAAAGGAACTCTTACTTCAAGTGCGTGCAACATACTCATCATATCACATTTAAATAGCACATCATGCACAAGAAAATTTTTGAAATCAATATACTGCAAAGCTGATCTTATATCATTTTTATTCCAATATTTTCGATAAAGCCAGTAAGGATCATAGTCAATATCAACTCTATCTAAAATATCTTTAGAAAGTATTTGTTTTAAGTATGGAAAAATATAACCGCCTCTTAAATAAACATATCTTTCGATATCATCGCTTATTAAAAAATTTTTTAATTTGAATCCTCTTAAATAGTTTTTTGAAAACAGATGATAGTTAGCATCAATAACTTTATAAAATGATGCAAGAAATTTAAACTGTATTGATTTTGAGAATGAATTGTACCAATTGTAACCATAGAATAATTCATCTCCACCGTCACCTGACAAGCAAACAGTTACATCTTTTCTAGCAATTTCTGCAATATGATAATAAGGAACTGTAGAAGTATCGTAAAATAGGTCTCCATAATGAGACATAAGATTAAGATTATCTTTTGAATTAAAATCTGGTTTTTCTCTTCGATGATTAGTGTTTAAGAGTTTAGAAACATACATATCGTTGTTAATATCTTCATCAAAATCTGCATAAAATGTATTTATATTATTATGATTTTTTTCTGCAAAATAAGAAATTAGAGATGAGTCAATTCCACCACTTAAAAATGAACCAACAGGAACATCTGAAATGAGTCTCATTTTAACACTATCTTCAATTAATTCTTCTAAATTTTCTATAACTTTTTTTGAATTAGATTCAGTACCAAAACCTTGTTCTACGTCCCAGTATTTTTTTATTACTATATTTTTATTATTAAAATTAAGGTAATGACCAGGAAGTAATTTCCTTATGTTTTTATATAATGTTTTTTCTTCTGGAACAAACAAATAAGTGAAATAATCAATAATTGAAGTATAATCAATAGATTTATCATTAGAGCTAATGATATTTTGTATTGGATTTATTTCAGATGCAAAAATAAATTGATTATTCTTATGAAAATAATACAATGGTTTTATACCAATTCTATCTCTGGCGATAAAAATATTTTCTTTTTTGTTATCATAAATTGCAAAAGAAAACATACCATTAAATTTCATCAAACATTTTTCTTTCCATGCTATATATGAAAATAAAATTACTTCGGTATCAGATTTTGTTTTAAAATTAAAATTTAGATTTTTTAACTCATTTTTAATTGATTTAAAGTTATAAATTTCTCCATTAAATATTATAGTATATCTACCGTCATCGCTAGTCATTGGCTGATTAGCATTATCACTTAAATCAATAACTTTTAATCTTCTATGTCCAAGTATGATGTTGTTATTTTTATAGAAACTTCCTGCATCAGGCCCTCGATGTTTCATTAGATCTAATGAACTTTCAAGACTACCATTAAAATTAACAGTTCCTAAAATTCCACACATAATCTTTAGTCCAAACTTTCTAAAAAGTTGATGAAATTTTTCTTGAATGAAACTGTATTAATATATTTATCATACCCTTCGCTGCAAATATTACTCGATTGTGTTTTAAGTTGATTAACATTAAACGTTTTCGTTAGATCTAACAGAGGGAGATCTAAAAAGATTTCATTAAAAAATTCAAATGTTTCCTTTTTTTCATTGAAATAATTAAAAAATAAGAGTGGTTTCTTTATGAAAAGAGCCTCCATTGCTAAAGTTGACATTGGTGAAATGATTATTTTGGCTTTAGAAATAAGGTCTAGATTTGATTTTTCATTATGTTTTATCCATTCATAATTTGAAAATTCTTTTTTTAAAAAATTATACTTTTTCATTTTATCATTTGGATGATGCTTTAAAACTACATCTATTTTTTCTTTTTTTAAATATGATAAAACTTTTCTAAGGTTATAAAAATAACTATTTTTATCTAATCCGTAATGTTCAGCTACTTCATATCCATTTGAAAGTATAATTAATACATAATTATGGTTCTCTACTTTTTGATTTTCATATTTTAAAGTTTGAATATTCCCAACATTTACGATATCATTGAAACTATTGTATGTTTTTAATGCGTTTTGTCTAGATATATCATTTATTACTAACAAGTGACTTATACCAAAATCATGTGGGTGATAACCTGGAGATTTTAATTTAAAGTAAGGTTTATCAATTAAATAATACTTTATGTTTTGTTCTATTTTATTTATGAAGTTCTTTACAAATCCCTTATCAGCTCTCTTTGCAATATTTTCGATAAATTTTACATTGAAAAATGAAAGGCCGTAATCGTACATAAAACTTGCTTTCCCATTTTCTTGAAATTCTTTGAGGAAATACTTTCCAATCGTTAATGAATTATCATTAATAAAAAGAAAGTTCTGTTTCATGCCAATCTTTTTTCGCAATGAATTGTAAGATAAAAAATAATAAATCTCTTTCAACACTATTCTAATAAATGGAAAGTATTTTACATATTGATCAAATTTTTTGTAATCAACGATATAAAATTTAATATTTTTTTCATTTAAAAAATTCTCAATTTCCCTATCTTTAAAAAGCAATACAAACTCAAAATTGTAACGATCACGCACTACGCTTAAACATGACCATTGAACATTAAAAACATTATTAAATAACGAAATAACTAATATATTTTTTTTACTTTTTTTCATAGAACACAAGCATTTTTTCAAATTTAATAGATAGTAAAATCTTTAATAAAAGAATCATAACACCATAAATAATCATTCCAAAACTAATTTTTAAGGATAACATAGCATGCGTAGATAGATTTATAAATAGGTCATTAATAACATTTAGAGAAAAGGCTAAAATAGATGTTGAAATTAATATTGTTATAAAGATTCTAATATTATTGAAATAATTAACTTTAATTATAGATAGTGAACAGATTATGACTAAAAATAAATATATAAAATCACTAATAATCATTGCATAAGCGATATTTATAAGATTTAAGTTACTATATGATAAATAAGACAAGCACCCTATGAATAAAATTAGTGAAAACAAAGATGAGTAAGTTAATATCTTAGGATATCCAATTGATTGAGTCAATATGTTGTATGGTGCAGAAACGAAGCTGATGAATCCAAATAAAGAAAATATTTTTATTATTTCCGAAATAGCCATCCATTTCTCCCCTAGAAATAAGTAGACTAATTCATTAGAAACGAAATACAATCCTATTGAAATTGGAAATCCGAAAAGCATGCCTGTATTTAGCATTTTTAAAAAAAATTTAGATACATCCTTTTTTGATGATTGAATTTTAGATAAAATTGGGAAGCCTATTCTCCACAGTATGTCTGAAAAATCATTAAAGATTAAACTTGAGAATGTTTGTGAACGTTCAAAAGTTCCATTCTTTTCAAATCCTAAATTTTTGCCAATAAAAAAATAAATAATATTTTTTCGTGCTGATGAAATTATTGTACTAAATAAAATCCAAACACCAAAATCAGCTAGAATATTGAATTTTTTTAAATTAAGCTCAAATTTTGGTCTGTAAGAGTGAAAATAAAAAGATCCAATAAAAAGGATAAAGTCACCAATTAATTTTCCATAGATTAATGCCCAGATATTTTTTAAATAAAATGCAAGTATAACTGTGGACAGTCCTCTTAAAATCAACGGAATTGATTCAAAAAGAAATAGCGTATAAAAATCTAGGTTTTTTCTTAAAAAAACCACTCCAATATTTCTGAAACCCAAAAATATATATGAGATAGATGCAAAATGGATGTAAATCTTTAGGCTTTCATTACTGAAATAATTTGAAATAGGACTTGCTAAAACATTGAAAATTATAAACAGAAAAATGAACCTTAATACTTCAACAGTCCATGCAGTATTCAATAACGTATTAAAATTATCTTTTTTTTGTATGATCGCAGCTGGAAATCCTGTTTGTGTAGTGGATTGAAAAATAGCCATAAAACCTAAAATGATTGCCATAACTCCATAGTCATCTGGAGAAAGCAATCTCGTTGCAATAACTGTAAATAAAAAACCTAAAGTTCTTGAAATTATTGTGGTCATAGATGACCAGAATGTCCCTGATTTGGCTTTTTTGCTAATTAACTTTTTGCTTTCCATAGACTTTTATTGAAGAGGAAAAATTATGATTATTTGCTGAAAATGTTTCATCTAATTCTTGTGATGAATATGATAGTCTAAGAAAAAAAGTATTATCAAAACTTTTGTAGTCAATATATGGTAATGGAGAATATTTACTTAAATCAGTCTCAAAAATAATTGATTTATTATAGTCTCCAATCTCAAGTTTTCCATTAGTATTTCCTAAAATATTATGAGAAGAAATTAAGTGTGAAGTTATTTTTTGCTGATTTATTGATTCAAAATTAAATCTAAAAGTTTCATAGTCTCCACCATTACAAACTTTATAATATAAAGTTTTTTCATCCCAATCATTTGGTAAAAATGTAAAATTATATAATTTCATGATATAAGGATATCCCAGACTACATTGAATGTCTTTATTTATAATCAATTCATCTTCATTAAATAAATAAGAAGTAATAATACTATTTTCCTTATCATAATTATATTTAAAAATCTTACTATTAGGTTCATTTATATATGAAGTTGTATTTAAGCTTGTAATTTTGCGTTTTGCAGGCCTATCTATTATAGTATGACCAGAATAAAAATCTGCAGCAAAATGAATGTCTTCAAAGAAAGCATGCTTTATAGTTCCAATTAATGGTTCCTCAAAAAGAGAATTGAAAGTTAAACTATTTATTGTCCCTTTTTGTACGTTAAAACTTGCTTTGACTTCTTTTGAATTAAACTCTAAATCACCATCAATTAATTGAGTTTGATATTTAATTGATTGATTTTTTTGCTTTTTTTTGTTTTTCGGTAATATTTTTTTACGGAAGATATCTAATCTACTTAAATATGCTTTCCATCTTTTATCAGTAATATGTGTTCTAAAGTCACTTGACCATAAATAAATCAGCTCTTCAAAATCTTTTATATCATTATCTAATTTCATTGCCTCAAAGATTTGATAGCAATGTGAATTAATTATATAGTCATTCTTTCCTGTCAAAGCCCATCGAGTTATATTGTATTTCCTTTGTTTTTTTACAGGAATAGGACTTTCTACGGAGCAAATATTAATAACCTTATTAGAAAAATTATTATCTTTAAACTCTTTAACTAATTCTTCTACGAAAAAAGATATTTCATTTTTTTCTAACAATGATTTATGGAGCTGAATGATTTTTTCCCATTCATTAGATTGTATCTGAGCTTCATTTTTATATCTACCTGGTCTGAAGTCAAATACTTCTGCATCTCCAGAATAGATCGACAAAAATCCATTATGTGAATTTTTCCTACTTCTCTTAATATAATTTAAATATTCTGATATATTAATATCTCCATGAATACATCTTTGAAACTGCTGGAATGCTATCGAATCACATAATACTATATTAATAACATTGCCATTTGAGTCTTTAATTTTTTGAGGGAAATATTGTAACTCTCTATTAAGATTTAAATTTGATAATGCATTATTCCATTCAGTAATTATAGTTTTATATCCATTATTAATATACGATTCTATTAAACCATTTGAGAAAGCCATTTCATTTACAAGCGCAATTTGAGGATTAATATCTAAGATTTCTTTATAATATTTTTGACCAATTTTTTGATTTTGGTTATTGATTTCTTTAGGAACTAAAGGTCCAATAATTTGTGAAAAACCGCTACCAATAAATTCAATTTTTTTATTTTTAATTGCCTCTTTCAACCAAGTAACAAATTCTGGATTTAAATCGTTAACAATTTTTAAAGTTATAGCAGTCATCTCTATGGAAACTTTAATATCATTTTCAACATATCTTTTAAATTGAGAATAACAACGATTTATTACATCTTGCCTCTGCTCATTTTCAATTGAAGAGAACATTAAATTGCAATGAAATAAGGTAAAATACTTATTCATTAATCTACTCTTTTGATAATCTCTGAAAAAATGCCAACTGAGATTCTAAACCAACATTTTTATATTTCTCAGATCCAATTTCTTCAAAAATAATATCTACAGCTTTTTCATATTCATTTAAATGGTTTTTATTATGTGAAAATGAGGGTTTAAATTGTCTAAAACCTAAAATGTTGAAATCTAACATTCTTGCTGTATAATAAGACATCATTAAAAGGTTATCTTCATTATTAAAAGAAAAGCTTGGCAAAGAAGGAAGGCCTGAAACTTGTAAATCTAAAGAATATTTATCCCCACTATTATGCCATATTTTTTTTAGTAAGTCACCAGTCTTAATAATTTTTTTGTGAACTGAGTGTTTAATGTATTTTTCTATTGTGGCTTTTGCTGCAACAGAACCAATTCTCTCTGTCCAACTAGTGCTAGAAATGAATGTCTCTGATCCGGATTGCATAATTTTTTTACTTCCAATAATAGTTGCAAATGGATATCCATTTGAAATTGACTTTGCAAAAATAGCTATATCTGGCTTTATTTCTTTATGAAGCAAATGAGCTCCTCCAGGAAATAGTCTAAATCCGCTTGTTATTTCATCAAAAATTAAAATTATTCCATATTTATTACATATTGACTGAATTTGCATTAACAAGTCTTTTGAAGGATAATCTGCACGACAAGGTTCAATAATAATTGCTGCCAAGTCTTTTTGATTCTTTTTGATTAGATTTTCAAAAGCACCTATATCTTCCATATTGAAAGGAAGTGCTGTTTTAGATAGAGATCTTGGAACTCCTTTTGCATCAAGACCTTTCATTAATTGGTCATCTAGATTATTGCTTGAACTTATATTAGCAGAAAGATACCAATCATGCCAACCATGATATCCATTAAATAAGATAAGGTCTTTTCCAGTATAAGCTCTTGCAATCCTTATAGCTATAGAGACTGCTTCACCTCCAGATCTACAAAATCTTACCATGCCTGACCAAGGATGCATTTTAATTAATAATTCTGCTAAATCAATTTCTTCGTAAGAATTTAATGAAGATGATGATCCGTTCTTGATACATTGAATTACTGCATTGTCAACATAAGGATCTGCATATCCTAAGATATTTGCGCCTATGCCCATAGTTGACATATCAAGCAATTTATTATTGTCCATATCAGTTACATGTACACCTTTTGCTTTTTTAAAATACGACGGCCATATATTTGGTGAGTATAATTCTTGTTTCTTTGAAAATAATTGTGAACCGCCTGGAACAATCTTTTTTGCTTTTTGATAAAGCTGTTGCCCTGTCCCTAGTTTATATTTTTTAAATTTATCCATGACAATAAAATATACTTACCATTCAGATGGATTTAAAAGTTTATTGCTATAAAAAGGTAAATTATTCCACCATTCCTGAAGAATGGTATAATTATCTTTGTTTTTAAAAAAAGAAAAATTTTTGAAATATTCATCGAAACAATTTACCCCAATTATAATAATTGAACGGTCAACATACCTATCAACTGACTGTAAACACATTGCAGCAGGATTAAGATTGTTTTTTTCACAAAAAGTTCTAAAAATTTTAAATTCTTTTTTTGCCCAAAATAATTTTGAATTATTAATTTCATTTTCGCTCATTAATAATGATCCTTGCAAATAAATTGATCTAATAATAGGTGTAATATTATTTTCTGAACAAGTTTTAAAAAAATTATTATCAATTAATCTTCTGTCTAAGCAATTAAAAGGTACTTGAATAATATCAATATAGTCTTTTTCTGCATAGAAAATAGCATCAGAAGGGTCATATATAGATATTCCAAATTTTTGAATATAATTTTCTTTTTTTAAGTAGGTAATCAAATCCAAAAACTCAGCGCTTATATTATCTGGAACTCTATGCAAAAGAAGCCCCCATAAACAATTAATTTGTAATTCTTTTAAACTGTTCTTAATAGAAATTTTTAAAGAATCTATGCAATTCAGGTCTATATTATGATCTATTTTAGATATACATTTGGCCTTATTATTTAAGGAATGCTTTGTTAGAATATCTCCAATTTTTGACTGAGCTTCACCATATGTTGGAGCAGTATCTATATAATAAATATCATTATTGAAAGAATGAGTAATAATTTTTTCAATATCTTTATTTGAAATATTTTTTACGTTTTTTATACCGTATTTCTGATCAAAATTTGCTGATCCAATGCATAAATGATTCAACTTATAACTTACTCCTAAAAGATTTTAATGGTCTTAATCCGTCTGAAGAATCTGCTCTCCAATCTCGTTCAGAAATTTCAAAATCTATCATCTTTTTAATATTGTCTCCATCTGATTTTATTGATCTATTAACATTGCTGATAACATGCTTCATTTCTGAAGGTAGCCAGCAATGCCCAGAATCAAATTCAGCTCCTTGTTTATCTAAATCCAAGTGAAATTCAATAAATTCACAATCAAATTTATGGATAGATCTATATATTACTGATTCATCTACTGTATGATCTGACCATCCATATTTAATATTGATATCAGAGTTTTCTTTATCAAATTTTTTTCTCATTGTATTTATAAAATTCAGATTTGAATTATAATATTTGGTAGGATAGACACTACTGCAATGTAAAATTGTAATGTCACTACATCCGTTATCTAATAAAATATTTAGTGCAGTTTCGATCTCAAATAAATTTGCCATACCAGTTGAAAAAACAACCGGTTTATTCGATTTTGCACATCTAACAAACAATTCTTTCCACAAAATTTCATACGAAGCAATTTTAAAAAAATCTACATGGTCTACAAGTTCATCTACCGCATCTAAATAAAAAGGTGTACAAGAAAATTGGATATTATTCTTTTTTGCTCTTTCAGATAAGAGTGGGATAAATTTTACAGGAAGCTCCCAATTTTTCCTTTCAGTTAAATTAGGATTTTTTAAAATAGCTTTTTTATGAAATAATTCATCAATTTTAAATAATTGAAATTTTACAGAATTGCATCCCATATCAGCTGCAGCATCAATAAAATCATAGCATCTGTTAATATCTTGATGATGATTAGAAGATACTTCAGCGCAAAAATTAATCAACATAAAACTCCCGAATCAAATTAATAACTTTATCTTGATTTTTTTTACTTAAATCAGGAAATAAAGGAAGTGAAATTCCTTTTCTATAATACTCCTCGGAGTTAGGAAAATCTTCAACTTTAGCTCCTCTATAAAATGGCTGTCTGTAAATTGGTATATAGTGAACTTGGCAATTGATACCATTATCTTTTAAATAAACAAAAAGCTTATCTCTATTTTTAGCTAGAATAATATATAAGTGATAGGAGTTTTTAAAATTAAAATTATGTGCTTGAGGAGTAATTTCATCTATGCTGTGGAAATTTTTATCATAATACTTTACAAGATTAAATCTCTTATTTATCCACCTATTGCTTTTTTTTAGTTGAGAAATTCCTAAAGCAGCCTGAAAATCTGTAATTCTATAATTATATCCCAATTCACGCATTTCATAAAACCAAGGTCGTTTTTTAAACCATTTTTCGTCTTTATACATACCATGTGAACGTAATATTTTTGCTCTTTTATAAAATGCTCTATTATTTGTTAGAATTGCACCACCTTCACCTGTTGTGATATGTTTAACAGGATGAAAACTTAGTGTTGTAATATCTGAAAAAGAACAATCTCCTACTTTTCTTAACTTGTTTTTTGAATCATACCATTTTCCACCTATTGCATGACATGCATCTTCAATAATCCAAACATTATGTTTTTTAGCTAGAGATTTTACTTCTTCCATATTTACTACCTCTCCAGCAAGATGAACTATAATAATACCTGATATTTTTTTGGAGTTTAACTTCTGTTCTAAAGCATTTAGATCTATATTAAAATTATTAATATTGATATCTACAAATTCAATTTTACCTTCAGCATAAACAACGGAATTTGCAGTTGCAAGAAATGTAACTGGAGTAGTTGCAACAATAGATGATTTATTGGTCCCTAAAATAATATTAGCGATATGTAAAGCACTCGTACCATTATTGAATGAAACTGCATATTTCGCTCCACAGTATTTTGCCAGCTTTTTTTCAAAAATTTCTATGGTTGGTCCTTGAGTTAAAAAATCGGATTTTAGAACATCAATAACTGATGATATATCATCTTTATCAATGGATTGTTTACCATAGTTAATCATGATTAAATATACTCAAATTCTATAGATTTTACTGCTAATTCTGCGTTAGAAATTGCGTTTAATCGAGATGTTCCGGTCACAATTATTAAACCAGCTCTGGACGGGTGTGATGTAGTTTCAGGAATTACTGAACCTTCTTCAATTCTTATATCAAAAAATTTTACAAAGCTCATCTTTTTTATTTTATTTATACCGTTAATTTTTTTAATAGTCTTTCCGGCTTTTGGAAATAGATATCTTTGCGAAACGCATGTATTATTTTTAACTTTCAATTCATTAAGATCTATAGATTCTCCTAAAGATATTTTTATTGCATTGGATAAAAAATCTACTCCAGTGTTTATCGGTATTTCATGTGAACAAAAATAACCTCCACTTAACCTAGTTGCTATCTCAATTATGTAGGGCTTACCTTTGTTAACAACAATATCTCCTTTAACTACTCCATTTTTAACACCGATTGATTTCGCAGCTTCTGATACTAAAATTTTTATTTTACTTTGAATTTCTTCTGATAAAAAACTTGGTAAATCTCCTCCATTTTCTATTACGAAAGGAAAATATTCATCTAATAACTCATAATTTCTATCAGAAAATCCGATTGTAAAACAATCTCCATTTATAACTAGAGATTCAGTACTGACCTGTGGACCTTTTAAATATTCTTCAACCATCACTCTACCTGTAGGACTATTTTCTTTAGCAAAACTCCAGGCCCAATCTATGTTTGTATTATTGTCAAGTCTTGCTACTCCTCTAGCACCTCTACTATCAACAGGCTTAATGATCAAAGGGAATTTCCAATTAGATATAATAGATTTTAAATCTTCTATGTTAAATAGTTCTTTATATTTTGGAATTAAAACATTATCAGAAAAAAATTTATCTTTCATTGCAATTTTGTCAGATGATAACATTGCGGATTCAATAGTGATTCCTGGTATAGATAATTCTTTTGCAACACTTGCTACCGTTAGAGGAACATCTGACGCCATACACATCACACCATCTATTTTTCTAAGATTATTATAATCTTTAGATTTTTTTACAGTTAAATCAATATCGTAGGTACTTGCAATAATTTTATCATCAGCAAAAGCAAATCCAGGAGCATCTTTATTCCCATCGCTGACGACGACATAAAGACCCATCTCTTTAGCCTTTTGAATTCCTGGAATAGCCTCGGAGCCACCTGATATTATTAGAAGTGTTTTATTCAAAATAATTAAAAATAAAGCCCACCATTGACATTAATGGTTTGAGCGGTTATATAACTACTTTCATCAGAGGCCAAATATGCAACTACACTAGCAACTTCATTTCTTTTTCCAAATCTTTTCAATAGAATATTTTGGGAAGCTTTTTTTACTGCTTCAGACTTTAAACCTTCTTCTGCCATGTCAGATTCAATTAATCCAGCAGAAATTGTATTACAACGAATATTATACTCTGCACCAAAACGTGCAACAAGCTGACTTAAAGAAATTAAACCTGCTTTGCTAGCTGAGTAGTGAGCGGTTCTTGGTCCTCCATATTGGCCACTTACAGACCCTATATTAATAATGGATCCATTTTTAGAACTTTTTAACAGAGAAAAGGTTTCTTGCATCACAATAAACGGTCCTTTCAAATTAACATCTAAAATCATATCCCAATCACTATCGGTTATTTTATCGAAATCTTCGGGATTATTGATACCTGCATTATTAATTAATACGTCAATTTGATTTATATCTTTTTTAAGACTTGATATTGCATTTACTACACTAATTCTTTTTGAAACGTCCATTTGAACTGCTTGAATATTGGGATTATAACTTGATATACTTTCAATCAACTTATCTGAGGAATCTTTATCATTAAGATAAGAAAAAATCACATGAGCGCCTTCTTTTGCTAATTTTTTTACAATAGCGCTTCCAATTCCTCTGCTTCCTCCCGTTACAAAACATATTTTGTCTTTTATCATCATAATTCTATCTATTTAATATTTTTTTTACTTTTAAATGAATAGCGTTTGCATCAATTTCATATTTGGCAGCTAATTCATCTGGCTCTCCTGATTCGCCAAAAAAATCATTAACACCAACAAATTCCATAGGTATTGGTTTGTGCTTTACAACAACTTCTGCAACAGCACTACCAAGTCCGCCAAAAATATTATGATCTTCAGCAGTGACAATACCATTAGTTTCGTTAGCACACTTTACAACCATATCAATATCTATAGGTTTGATTGTTGACATATTAACAACTCTAGCTGAAATGCCCTCCTTTTCTAAAGATTCAGCAGCATCTAATGCACGACTTGTTGTGGGTCCGCACCCCATAATTGTAACATCATTACCATCTTTTAATATTTTTGCTTTACCAATTTCAAATTTATAGTCATCATTTAAAATTCTTTTTGAATCGCTTCTACCAGTTCTCATATAAACTGGACCAGGAAATTCTAATATAGCCTTTGTTGCTTGCTTAACCTCAATAGGATCACATGGAGATAAAACAACCATTCCTGGAATGGAACGGTAACAAGCAAGATCTTCCAAAGATTGTGCAGAACCCCCATCTGGGCCTACATCAAGACCTGGATGACTCGCAATAATCTTTACATTCATATTTGCATAGCTAATTGAAAGTCGTGCTTGTTCAATAGCTCTTAACATAAAAACTGCAAAAGTAGTTACAACAGGTATTAAGCCAGTAGCAGCTAATCCTCCAGCCATAGCCATCATATTTTGCTCAGCTATACCACACTGGATAAAGCGTTTTGGAAAAGCTTTCCTAAAATGGTGCATTCCAGTTCCACCAGCAATATCTGCATCCAAGACAACAACATTAGGATAGTCTGGAGCTATTTTGGTTAACTCTTTGCCGCAAGCCTCTCGCAAAGAATCACCGCTACTCCCTAAAAGTGAAGGGGCTTTAGTCATCAATAAACTCCTTAATTTTTACTTCGTCTTCACCTAATTCTAAGAGCGCCTGACTTAAATCTTCTTTGCTAAGCTTTAAACTACCGTGCCAAGTAGGGATTCCTTCCATGTATGAAACTCCCTTGCCTTTAACAGTGTTTGCAATAATCACTGTTGGTTTGTTTATTTCAGATTTTGCATCTTTAAATGCTCTCTCAATCTCATCAAAATTATGCCCATCAATTTTTATTACATTCCAATTGAAAGCTTTCCATTTATCTAATAAAGGCTCTAAGCCAATTATGTTTTCATTTAAATCGTCGCTTTGCATTTTATTATAATCAATAATTGCACATAGATTTTCAAGCTTATGATGGCCAGCAAACATGGCTCCCTCCCATACTTCTCCTTCTTGCAATTCTCCATCACCAAGCATTACATAAACTCTATTATTGATATTTTGTATTTTTAATCCCGTTGCTTCTCCAATTGCAAAAGAAAATCCTTGTCCAAGAGATCCCGTACTTGCCTCAGTCCATTGTGCAGAACCTCTATGCGTGTGTCCTTGAAGTTCATGATTAATCTTTCTTAAACCATTGAGCCTTGATTTATCAATAATGCCGACTTCTGCTGCAACAGCATATAGTGCTGGGGCACAATGTCCTTTTGACAAAATAAACCTATCTCTTGTTTGATTTTCAAAATTTTTTGGATCATAATCCATTTCATTGATGAATAAATATGCAATTATATCTATAGAAGATAAAACGCCCCCTGGATGACCAGATTCGGCACTAAAGATACTCTTTAATGACCAAGATCGTAATTTATTCATGAGAAGTTTATCCATTTATATTATCCCTAATTTCATCACTAAATCCTAAGATATCAATACTTTGGTTTATATTAACTATTTCTTTAGAAATATCATCAAAATATTCCCTTGAGCAAATAAACACTGCTTCTGGATCTATCGAGATTAATGATTTAGGATTTAGAATTTCTTTTCCATGAGTATGCCCTGTTATTTCTGATAAATATTTATCAAAAATACCTACTAGCTTAGATACATCAAGACCACCTTTTCTTACAAGAATATCAAAAATTCTACCCGCACCCCAGATAGCTAATCTTTTTTGCATAGCTATTTTATTTAATCTATTGGCAATCTTTTTGATGTGCTTAAGATTAGACTTATGTGTTTGAATATATTTATTTATCAGATTATTATTATTTTTGTAGTCTGAAATAATGGAATTCTTTTTTAATCTTGAATTTGGTGTAACCACCATTGATATATTAATTTCATCTTCTTCATTATTTGAGCAAGATAAAATTTCAAATCCAGATTTTTCTACCAAATTTTTGAAAGTTTTGATTGAGAAATGATATAAATGCTTATCAATAAAAAATTCTTCAATTATATCATCTAATTTAAGGAATTCTATATTTGGTACCTCTAAAAAAGCAATACCTCCTTCTCTTAATAAAGTATTTATTTTAATTAATGAGTCTAAAGGAGACTTCAAGTGCTCAATTGTATGGGAGCAATATACTAAATCAAAATAATTTTTGGGTAAACTAGCATTTTCAATTCTTTCATTGATAATTTTAAAATTATCTTTTTGTGAATAAGATTTTAGTATTTTAGAATCAGGCTCTACTCCCCAAATTTCTAAATTGTTATTTAATTCATTTATTTCAATCAAAAATTTCCCCCTGTTTGAACCAATGTCCAAGCACTGGGAAAAAGAATCAATTGTTCTAATTCTGTCGATCATTTCTAAATTATGCTTTGTCCTAAATCCCTTTCCATAGCGAATGTTTCCCCAATCTGCATCACCAGAAGCTTTCATTACCCTTGAATTGACATGATCTATTTTTGGAAAACTTTGTACTAATCCACAATTCTTACATATGAAAACTTTTAATGATCTGTTTGAATTTATTGGAGTATAAACATGTTCTAAATCGCATGATTTACATAGGTCACAATTAATTAATTTTCTTGAATCCATATTTAGTATTTGATTGGGTTAGATTGATCATACTCTACTTCATATTCTTTCGATAAGTCATATTCAAATCTAATCATTGTTTCCTTACATAAATCATTAAATTGAATATATTGATTTTTAGTTAAACTAAAATTTTTAGGTATATTTACGTTATGAGGTCTTTGAAGTTGATTAAATGATTTGCTTTTATAATTTAAACCAATAAAGGACATTAATTCTTTTAATTTTAATTCATCTGTAACCAAATCTTCTAACTTTATAAATATCTTTCTATCATTTTCAATATTTTCTAAATCATTTTGAATAGTTTCATTTATTGTTTTCCAATGGTAGCAAATTCTTTGAAATTGATCAAAAGATCTAAACTTATCTTTACTATCTTTTGCAACGTTCCACCAATATTTTTTTTCTCTTGGTGGTTCTTTTATTTCTTTAGGATTATCAACCCAATCTTGCAAGACTTTAGTGCTTTGATCGTCGTAACATTCGTCTCCAAGTTTATTAAAAAAAGAACTGACTACTTTCCTTCCATCTCTAATAAGATGAATAAATTTCGCATTTGGAAATAGTTTGTTTAATAAAGGAATTAACCAAGATAATTTATTTGAGGAGTCGCCCCAAAACTCTTTGTCTGATTCTTTCAAAGGTTTGGAATATATATTTTCTAAAATCGCTAAAGCCTCGTTCTTATCAATAATTTTTAGACTGTATTTTACGGCTAAAGGCTGTATATCATTGCACTTATACTCATGATACATTTCAACTTCCTCGTATGATCCGAGCAATTTTTCAAGCATTTGAGTACCAGACCTGCCACTTGAAACAATGAATAATGGTTGTGTTGTTTGCAATCTTTTCTCGATATTAATTATTAAAAATTGTTATCAATATAGACATAAATTAATTATGTGGTTATTTTATTTATAAGTATTAAATAATTTTTTCCAAGAATAACTCCATTGCTCTTCCTTATCAATAGGAATATCATCTATAGTATCCAATTTTTTGATAGTTTCTGTAAGATGTTTCTTATTAAAACTATCCCAAATTCCAATGCATTTAATTTTGTCTTTTAGTCTACTCATTTGGCTTATATAATTATAATCTTCTAAATCATCTTTATAGTTACATATAATGATAGATTTCTTACCATAATACTCGATGTCTTGAATTGTTGTTCCTAAAGCAGTTATTACGATTGAAGAATTCCCTATTTCTAAAGCCATATTTTTACAATCTGAAATAAAATCCAAATCTTTGTATTTCTCAATTATTTTTTCTTTGCTGTGAGAATAACCTGGACCAAAAATTATTCTAAGTCTATCCTTAAATTCTGTTTCCATTAAAATATCAAGGACTTTTGATGTAATATTATTTGGATCACTTCCTCCAAATGTTATTAAAATTTTATTATTTATTTTTTTATTTTTTAATTTAGGAGAAGACAATATTGCATAATCTTTCCCATAAATATATTTGATACCATTATTTTTTAGAGATTTTAATATTTTATTCTTATTTATATAAAAACTTGGGAAAATTATAGTATCACCTATTTTTGTCCATTTATCTAAATTATCAATTATGACTAATTCATTACTATTTTTAAATGATTTAATTAAAGCTGAACAATCGATTCTTGAATCAATTAATATTAGTTCGGGGTCAATATTTTGATTATTGTATAAATGAAATTTTCTTGATTCTAGAAAAAATTTCTCAAGACTATTTTGATAGATAAATAAAGTTTGATTTTTGACTCCACAATAATCTATTATTCTGGTTAATCTGTACAAGTGCCCAAAACCAATTTTGGTACTCCCGCTAGCATAACATAAAAATTTAAATTTATTTTTCACAAAAATTCAGATGCAATAAATATGAAATTAATCATCATTTAAAGATTTTAAATAACCTTCGTTTCTAACTAAGTGTGAATTAATAGATTTTAATTGGGGATTCTTATCTATAAAATCAATTATATCTATAATGCTTACCAAGCCTTTGCTGAAATCAAACTTATTAAAAATTTCATTCAACAAAACATAATCCTCTTTTTCATCTAAAGTAAAGCGATAATTATAGTGATTTAAAAAAGGTTCAATTCCACCAACAAGGAAATTATTTTTAGGATTTTCAATATAAGGTCCAACATGTTCTCTCTCTGAATTTTTTTTGGCGTTTTTTTCTGCTTTTAAAATTGAGCTACTTGAGAAAACCTGGACATCTAAACCATCGGGGAAACTACCCTTTAAGCCAAATAAATCATAGTCATTATTAATGCATCCAATAATGCAATTGTCAACAATAGTTGGTTCAATTATTGGACAATCTGCAGTAATTCTAACTATATGAGAAGCTTTGGAAATTTTAATAACATCTGAAAATCTTTTTAATACATCTTCTAGAGACCCTCTAAAAACTTTATATTTTTTTTCTTTGCAATGACTTGCGAGTTCATCGTCTGATTTATCATCCGAAGTTGCAATAAAAATTTCATCTATATAATTACATAAGCTTAATCTATTATGCACATGATCAATAACCAAGTCGCCCTTTTCACCAAGTGGCATTAAAACCTTGCGAGGTAATCTGGAAGAACTTAAGCGTGCTTGAATAACACCAACTACTTTATTATTGCTCATATTAAATAATATTAATTATTGAATTTTTAAAAAGTCATTATAAAGATTTCTTAATTCTTCGACTGTCAAGAATCTATCATTTTCACCGCTATTATATTTAAACCTTGGTTTTACTTTTTTAATTGAAATCTTATTTTTTTCATAGTGATTTTTGATATTAGAAACTAAAATTGGTGAGGCAATTATATATAAATTGTCCAATTCAAAAGTATTGAAAGAATCAGATTCAGTTATCATTTCTTCATGTATCTTTTCACCAGCGCGGATTCCTATAAAATTCAATTTACATTCAGGTGCGATAGCTTTTGCCATATCCAAAATATTATATGATGGAATTTTTGGTACAAAGAGTTCTCCGCCCACCATTATTTTGAATGAATTGATTACAAAGCTGACTCCTTCGCTTAACATTATGTTAAATCTTGTCATATTTTTATCTGTTATTGGTATTTCCCCTTTTGACTTTATATCATGGAAAAAAGGAACAACCGAACCTCTACTACCAAAAACATTTCCATATCTTACTACAGAAAACTTAATATTTCTTTTACCTTTATAGTGATTTGCATTAATAAATAGTTTATCTGCTGTCAATTTCGTAGCTCCATACAAATTAATTGGTGCAGCAGCTTTATCTGTACTCAAAGCTACAACACTTTCAATTGAATCATGGTTTAAGCAGGCTGAAATAACGTTTTGAGACCCCATTATATTTGTTTTGACTGTTTCAAAAGGATTATATTCAGCAGTAGGAACTTGCTTTAAAGCAGCAGCATGCACCACGAAATGAACACCTTCTAGCGCCAAATTTAATCGTGAATAATCTCGAATATCTCCAATAAAAAATCTTAGCTTTTTTTCGTGACGTCGAAGCTTATTCGCTAACTCATATTGTTTTAACTCATCTCTTGAAAAAATTATGATTTTATTTGGATTATGTTTAGTCAATAAAGTGTTAACTAATTCTTTACCAAATGAACCAGTGCCACCGGTAATTAATATATTCTTGTTTTTGAAAATATCATTCATGATAATATCCTTTTCTAATTAAGAGGAATAAAATTGAAATAACAAAAGCCATTAGTGTCGATATAATCACAATAAATTTCTTTTTAGGAAATGATGGATTTAATGGTAGAACTGGAGAGTTTAGAATTCTAAAATTATTTTTTTCTAAAGATAAATCAACCTTGTTTAATTCAATCTGACTTGATAAAGATAAGAATATACTTTCTTTAACACTTATCTCTCTTTCAAGAACTCTTAATTCTTTTGTTAAAAATGGAGAATCAATAATGTTTTTATTGACTGTTATAAAGTTTTCCTTTTTTATTTCAAGATCTTTTAACTCAAGATCAACAGCTTTGAGTTTTTGATTTAGTTTCAAGTTTTTCTGTTCAATTTTTGTATTTTTCAAAACACTGAGGTAGTTGTCAAATTCCTCTAAAACTAAGTTATGAATATTTAATGCTAATATTTCATCATGAAAAGAAACTCTAATGTATACTAAAGATTTATAAGAATCATAATTCACTGATAGATGATTATTTATAAAAGAACTCTTCGCTAATAAGCTAAGCTGTGTTTTAGTTAAAGTATCATCTATGTCATTATCTAGAATTAAATCTATAAGAAGAATATTTTCTCCGTCTTTTTTCTCAACATATTCATATAAAATATTTTGGATAAAGTCATTGCTGTTAAATAAATCATCAAAAATTCTTTCATAATTCATTCCTTCACTTGTGCCAAGATTAACTCCCAAAGAACTCTGAAGTAAGCCTCCAATGCCTGCAGACTGTTGGTTACTCTTATATGGAAGAATAACAGAATTAGTCTCATATTTTGGTGTTAAAATTAACGAAATGATAATTGAGGATACAGCAACTACAAAGGTAAATTTTAGTACAAATGATAGGTTTTCAACAATTAGATTGTAAATGCTTTTAATGTTTATTTCTCTAGTCTCTATGAAATCATTCATTATTTTTCAATTCTCATTGTTACTATTTGATTATAAAAAATTTTTTTAAAAACTATTAGTCTTTTAAAAATTTCATCAAAAAAGAATTTTGAAAAAGATAATTTTACTGGTAGTGAATATTTATGTTTAATTATGGAAAATTTTCTTGAGTTTAAATACATCAACAATTCATCTTTTGACCATTCACGTATATGGTCTTTGTTCCCTGGCTGGTTATTGTTAATATCTCTAAATTTGATCCTATCAGGTGTACTTAAAATAATTATCGTATTTTTATGAGATAAATATTTAATTAAATCTAGCAATCTATCTGGATCTTCCAAATGCTCAATAACATCACTACAAATTATATAATCGAATGAATTTTTATGATCTTCATATAATGAATAGTCACAATTACTTAGGTCATCTGCGATAAACTTTCCTTTTTTATAATATCTTTTTGAATGAAATACAGATTCAGTGGAATCAACCCCAAAAACTTCTAAATTATTAGTATCTTTAATGATATTCAATTTCCAACCTGTACCACACCCTAAATCAATAATCTTAGATTTTTTAGAGAAATCAATAATTTTATTTAGTTCAGAATAAACATAAAATTGAAAGTGCTTTGATGCTTCAATCCTTTTTTTGGTCCAATAATTTATAGTATTATCATATTCAATCTTCGGATTGTTTATATAATTTTCTTTTATACCGTAATTTTTCATAATAAAATAAATTATTTAGAATAATATTCTTTATACCATTCAATAAAGTTTTTTGCTCCATCTTTAAAGCTCGTTTTTGGATTAAAATTAATTTCCTTAAAAAGCAAACTATTGTCTGCCATACTATCTTTAACATCGCCTTTTTGCATCGGCTTAAGTAAAATTTCTGCTTTCTTTCCTAGATTTTTTTCAATGATTTTAACAAAATCTTTGAGGTTGATTGATTCATGTCCTCCTATATTAAAAATTTTATTTACACTAGAACCGTCATAAAAATAATCTTTTTGGGACAGCAAATATATACTTTTTACAATATCATCAATATAGGTAAAACTTCTAGAATGATTTCCATAATTGAAGAGTTCGATTGGCTTTCCATCTAAGATATTCTTTGTGAATAAAAATAATGCCATATCAGGTCTTCCCATTGGTCCATACACCGTAAAAAAACGCAACCCTATAGCATTCATTTGGTGTAAATGATTATAAGAATGAACTAAAACTTCATTTGCTTTTTTTGTTCCTCCATAAAGAGAAATTGGATTATTTGTATTACATTCTTCTTTTGTTGGGAAAACATCGCTAAGACCATAAACAGAACTTGAAGAGGCATATATCAGATTTTTAGTATTTGAATTTCGCATACATTCTAAAAGATTAATAAAACCAGTTATATTAGAATCCACATAAACTTCAGGATTAGTAAGAGAGTATCGAACACCTGCTTGAGCAGCTAAATTTATTACAAGATCAAATTTATGTTCACAAAATATGTCGTTGAGTGCTTTCTTATTTATTAAATCTTCTTGATAGAAAATAAAATTATCGTATTCATTTAAAATTTTTACTCTATTTTTTTTTAAGTTTGTATCGTAATAATTATTCATATTATCAAGACCGACAACACAAAAACCATTATCTAAATAATATTTTGATAAGTGAAAGCCAATAAAACCGCTGCTTCCTGTAATAAAGATAGTATTCATGATGTGTTATTTTAATATCTTGCAGTTATTCAATGAAGAACTATTCATCTTCAACTACTGCTCGACCTTTTAGCTCTTCCCAATCTTTTTCAGGTCTGACAACTAGGTTGGTTTCCCAAGCCCCTTTTAATGTTTTGAGGTCTAGATTGAGTTGGTCGCTAAAAGTGATTAGCGCTCTCATATCTTTTGGAAAACAGCTACCTCCGAAACCAAATTTACCGTCATGACCTGGAACATTAATGTGTGAATGGCCAATCCGACCATCTAAAATGAATCCTTCTACAGCATTATCCCAATCAGCATCAACCAAATCAGATATTTGTTTCATTTCATTTAAGAAAGATACTTTTGTGGCAAAAAAACAATTATTCATATATTTTATAAGCTCCGCTGTTTGAAAGTTTGTTTTAATAATTGGCAAATGTGATCCAAAGCGATCGCTATATAAATTGGCAACTTTCTCAACATGCTCTGATAAACCGCCAAGAATTACTCTTGATTGATTAATAAAATCAAAATAAGCAGATCTTTCTGTTAAAAACTCAGGATTGAATACAATTCTAATATTCGTAAATTTTTTTTGAAATGCTTCAGAGGTGCCTGGCACTACAGTTGATCTTAGCAAAACAATATTTTCTGAATTAGAATTAACAGCATTTATTTCATTTAAACTATCTTCTAAAATTTTTAAAGATATTGAACCATCTTTGTTTGAAGGTGTTGGAAGAGATAAAAAGATAAAGTCAGATTTGTTAACAGTATCTTCAAGCGAATTTAATGACCTAGATGCATCTTTATCATAAATTCTGATCTTTGCATTATATCCAGTAGAAGATGAAAATCCATTTGCAACTGCTGAACCAACAAAACCGCGGCCTATTATTCCAATATTCATTGAATGACATTATAAAATATTATATTAAATTGCAATGTTGTAATTTGATATTTAAAGGGCCCATAGCTCAATTGGTTAGAGCAACGGACTCATAATCCGCAGGTTCGGGGTTCAAGTCCCTGTGGGCCCACATATGAGCAGTCATTCATTCATTAAAGACCCAAAAAATAAAAACATTTATATAAATATAAATGGGGAGCTTTTTCATAGGAATGAAGCCAAAATTTCTGTATTTGATAGCGGATTTCTACTTGGAGATGGCGTTTGGGAAGGCATACGTTATCATAAATCAAAATTAATTTATATTGATGAACATTTAGATAGATTGTTTTCAAGCGCAAAAGGTATTTCACTTAATATAACCTACTCAAAAAAAGAAATTATCAATGAAATCAATAAGGTTTTGGCTAAAAATAAAATGAATAATGATGTACATATTCGTTTAATATTAACTAGAGGAGATAAAATTACTCCATATCAGAATCCTAATGCTAATGTTGGGCCAGTAAATTTAGTAGTAATTCCTGAATATAAAAAAACGAGTCCTAAGACATATGAAAAAGGACTTACTATTGGAAGAGTATTAACAATTAGACCTCCGGAAAATATATTAAGTACGCACTATAACACACTAAGCAAATTAAATTGTATTTTAGCAAGTGTTGAAGCCAATAAACTTGGTTATGATGAAGGTATTATGAATGATTTAAATGGCAATATCAGTACTTGTAATTCTACAAATTTATTCTTTGTAAAAGATGGCGAAGTTGTGACTTCTACCGGAAAGTATTGTTTAAATGGTATTACTAGAAGTAAAGCTATTGAAATATGTAATGAAAATAATATAATATGTTCTGAAATTGATTTTACTTTTGACGATATTAAGGATTGTGAAGAAGCTTTTGTGACAGGTACATTTGCTGGAATTATTCCTGTATCTCAACTTGAAAGAAAAAAATTAAATTCTACTAATTCAGGTTCTTTAGTTAGCAAAATTAGGGTGCTATACAACAAAAAAATTAAAGACTACTTGGGTTAATATGAAAATTGCATGTTGGTCAGGTCCAAGAAATATATCTACTGCTCTTATGAGATCTTGGTCTTCGAGGAAAAATTCTTTTGTCTCAGATGAACCTTTGTATGCCTACTACCTTAAAGAGAAAAAGTTAAAGCATCCAATGCATAAAGAAATAATTAATTACTATCCCAACAAGTACAACGATATAATTAATACACTGTCATCTGAAATACCTTTTGGAAAAAAATATTGGTATCAGAAACACATGGCTCACCATTTAATTAACGCCAAAAACTTAAAATGGATTAATAATTTTGAAAACTGTATTCTTATAAGAAATCCAAGACTGGTTATTAATTCATATGTAAAAAAAAATAACCTTACTAATGTAGACGAATTAGGATATCCTCAACAATTAAAAATTATAAAGCACCTGCAAAAAAATAATATTAATTACCACATAATTGATGCAGAGACTTTTTTGGAAAATCCTACAAAGGGATTAAAACTCTGGTGTAAAAAACTAAATATTAATTTTGAAAAAAATATGTTACAATGGGAAAAAGGTAAACATAAAAATGATGGGATTTGGGGAAAGCATTGGTACAGCAATGTTTACAAGACGGAAAGTTTTGTAAAGTCAATTTCAAAAAATTCTAATGCTTATTTAAAATATGATTATATCTATAATGAAGCATATTATATTTACAAAAAAATATATAATTTGATTTGATAATGTATTATTTTTTTGAAACTTAAATGGATTATAAAATGAATAATGTCGTATGGCATAAAGCATCGATAAACAGCAAAAATAGACAGGATATTTTAAATCAAAAACCATTCCTTTTATGGTTTACAGGGCTTAGTGCTAGTGGAAAATCAACATTAGCAAATTTGGTTGAACAAAAATTATTCTCATACAAATTTAAAACTTACTTACTTGATGGAGATAATGTTAGACATGGATTAAATAAAGATTTAGGTTTTGATGAAGAGAGTAGAGTTGAAAATATTCGTCGTATTGGGGAAGTATCAAAACTTTTTTTGGATGCAGGTATTATTGTTCTAACAGCTTTTATATCTCCCTTCAAATCTGATAGAATCCTCGTTCGTAAACTATTTGATGCAGGGCAATTTATTGAAATATTTGTCGACAGCTCTCTTGAAGTTTGTGAAGCTAGAGATCCAAAAGGGATGTATGCAAAAGCAAGGAGTGGAGAAATAAAAAATTTTACTGGCATTAGCTCTCCTTATGAAATTCCCGAAAATCCTGAAATTCATTTAGTAAATAATGATATATCAATCGATGAAGCGTCAAATCAAGTTATTAATTACTTAATAAAATCAAATTATATAAATATTAAATTAGGAGATTAAATGAAATATTCAATGTTTGTCGGCCGTTGGCAACCTCTTCATAAAGGACATCTATGGCTAATCAATGAAAGGCTTAAAGAGGGGAAAAATGTATGGCTAGCAATCAGGGACGTCAAGCCTGACAAAAATAACCCCTGGACTGCTCAAGAAATTGAGAAAATGGTTCATGAAGGAGAATTAAAAGACTTAATAGCTGATGGCAGAGTAATAACATCAATTATACCAGATATTGAATCTGTAAATTATGGTAGAGGCGTTGGGTATGAAATCATTGAACATATTCCTCCGAAAGAAATTGGAAATATATCAGCTACTTCCATACGAAAATCAATGAGAGAAAAAGGAGAATTATAGAAGGAATACTTCTTTACTGATATTTAAAATGAATTCATTATTTAAATTATGGAATCAACCTAGCTGGATAAAGTGGATTGTTTATCTTTTTTTAATTTATATCTTATTTCTAATTAAGGAAGCTTTTGCAATTGTCTTATGGTTTCTATTTTGTATTATTTTGTATTACATCATTTTTGCTCAAAATATTTTTAAAACAAGGACATATTATGAAAAAAAAATATGAATTAATTACTTTAATAGCTGTTGGTATTTTCATTTTTCTCTTTTCAACATCACAAAACTTTGCAACATCTAGCGAAAATAGACCGCATGGTTCCCAAACAGATTTACCTGAATTAACTCGAAATAATTATTTAATGGGATTTTTAAATGAAAATCGCTCTAATTATAGGGTTTCTTATTATGACATAAACATAGATTTTGATATAGAAAACAAATCAATTATTGGTTTTGTGACAATAAAAGCTCAAAGTTTAAAAGATTTAAATAGACTTCAGATTGATTTGGCAGAAGACTTAGATATTAAAAATATTTTTTTTCAAAATGTTGAACTAGAATATCAAAGGGAGCTTGACGCTGTCTTAGTAGAATTTCCAACAACTATAATAAAAGATAGAATTTTTGAATTTACTGTGAATTATAGTGGAACTCCACAAAATGCAGATAACCCACCATGGGCTGGAGGATTTACATGGTCGACAGATAAAAATGGACGAGACTGGGTTGCAGTATCATGTGAAGGTGAAGGAGCTAGAATTTGGTGGCCTAATAAAGATCATATTACAGCTGAAGGTGATAGCGTTAGAATGGTTTATACCGTTCCATCAAATTTATTTGCGGTTGGAAATGGAAAATTGAGGAGCATAACTACAAATGGTAATAAATCGAGCTATGAATGGTTTGTGAAAAATCCAATTAACAATTACAACATATCTGTGCAAATTGGAAATTATGTTGCAGTGCAAGATACGCTTATTAAAGATAGTGTTGTGCATTATATGGATCATTATGTTTTAGATTATAACAAGGAGCTAGCTTCTAATTATTTTCCTCAATCTAAAGAGGTAATTAGGTTCTATGAAAAATATTTTGGTGACTATCAGTGGTATGAAGATGGATATAAGTTGATAGAAGTGCCTTATTTAGGAATGGAACATCAGTCTGCGGTTACTTATGGAAATGGATTTAGTATTTATAATGGTGTTAGAAGCAGTAGTTGGCCCATGTATGGCGTAATAGACCCTCTAATTATTCATGAAACTGGTCACGAATGGTTTGGCAATAGCGTTACAGCATCAGATCCAACACATATTTGGATTCATGAAGGTCTTCAAGTTTATTCTGAATCAATTTATTTTGAAGACAAGTTTGGAAGTTATGAAGTTGGTATCCATTATTTGAATAGCATTAAAAATAGAATAACAAATCAAATACCAATTGTTGGAAATGAAGATGAAAACCATTGGGCTTTGCATGGAGATACCTACATGAAAGGAGCATGGGTAATGCACACTTTAAGAAGTGTAATAAATAATGATATTGTTTGGTTTGAAATCTTAAAGGAATTTATGATTGAAAATGCTAAAGGGTTTGCAGATACTAAAGATTTTTTTAATAAAGTAAATCAAAAAACTGGTGACGATTACTGGTATTTTGCAGAACAATATTTCTATTCACCAAACCAGCCAGAAATAGAATACTATCAAACAAAAAATGAATTTTATTATAAATGGAATAATGTTAATGACAATTTTAGAATGCCTATAGACCTACTTGTAAATGGCGCTGAAGTAAGAGTTTTTCCTACGAAGAAATATCAATCTTTAAATATTAAAGAACATTCTCAAGTTGAAATAACAGATTGGAAATTTTATATCAAACCTATTAGTAAAAAAATAAATGATTAAAAAAATCATTACATCATTTTTTTTATGTTCTTTTAGTTTTGCTTTTCAAAATTTATCATTTTCTTTAATAGCAAATAGTCAAACTGATGTTCCAAAAATTTATCAATCTAAAAATCAACTTCCACAAAGTTTTGACTCCGAAATCATATCAAATTTAAAATTTGAAAAGTTGAATAAGAAAAAAAATTTAAGCTTTGTTGGAAGCTTATATTTTAATAATCAAAAAGCTGAAGTTTACGAACTTGGATTAAGATATTCTTTCAAATCTCATGATATTCTTATTGGAATGATTGATGAGAAAAATTATGAATTTCTTGGTTTAAATGAACATATAGTGTTTGGGAATAATCATAAACCACTAAAAAAAATCACAATCAAAAGCAATACTGCGATCTCATTACCATTTGTTAATAATCTTCCTTTTTTTAATAAAATTTCTTTTACTTACGATTTTTCTAACGCTTTATTAGACAAAAACTATAAATACTTATGGGATGATTTTTACTGGCAAGAAGCAAAGGAGATTTACTATTCTAAAGAACCTCGCCTTCACTATAAAAAATTAAACTTCAAATATCAAATCAATGAATTAACCAATTTTCAATTAAGCTTAAATCATGCTGCTATATGGGGTGGAACTGTTATCAATGAGACCAACAATGTTATAAAAAAATATTCAAATGATATAATCAACCTACATAAAGTGATTTTTTGGCAAGGTGGTAGGAGTGAATATGATAGAAATGATGTTATAGGTGGTGTTATTGGAAATCATCTAGGTAGTATAGATTTTTCACTTACGCATGATAATATTAAATATTATTATCAGCATATTTTTGAAGATGGTGGTAGCTTTTGGTTTGATAATACAATTGACGGCTTATGGGGTGTGAGAGCTATAAGTAAAAATAATAGTTCTCTCTTTAAAGAAATTTCATTTGAATTTTTAAATACAAAATATCAAAGCGGTAAAATTCATCCAGATGGCGTTGATTCATATTTTTGGCACGATCAATATCCTGCAGGATGGCAATATGAAGGTCAGTCAATGGGTAGTCTTTTTATTACTCCAAATCAAAATAGATCGCAGATTGTTTTCTTATCATCAAGATTGTATTTAAATGAAAATTCTACAATTAAAATTCATGCTGGATATGGTAAAATATTTCACTATTATGGATATAAGGGTTGGGATATAAATGTAGAACAATTTTTTACAGACAATTACAGCGGAAAGTATAGTTCAATTTTATTATCTTTAAAATCTTTTAACAAAAATAATATTCAAGTTGAATATAATTTAGCATTTGAAAAAGATATTGATATAAAGTATGAAGATAATCTTGAAAAGGTTATTAGCTACAAAAATAGTGTTTTTTTAAACATTAATTTGATTAAAGAATTGTCACTTTAATTTTTTTGACCAATCATTATTATTTCTCTACCAATATTCAATCTCGCCATTTCTTTATAAAGCTTTCTTTTTAATTCATCCTGACCGACGTTAAATAGATTATTTTCAAAGTTTTTTCTCATTTTATGACATTTCTTTCCAAGAAGATCATTTCCAATATAGTTTTCTTCCATAAGTAAAAATATGTCTATTGGAAATGTTGATTCTTTTAAAACTATCTCGAAGCCTATATCTTTTAACAATTCTTCCAATGAATCAAAATTAAAATAATTAATATGGTGGGGTGGGGCGACCCAGTATGGATCAATTTTTAAACTTTCTAATGCCGCTTTTTGAAAAGGATTATAATCATTTGGAACCTCTATAGAAACTAATCCACCATCTGATAGTCTATTATATACTAGCTTAAGAAATTCTATAGGCGAGGGAATATGCTCTAACACTAGACTCATATTGATGACATCGAATTTTTCAAATTTTTTGCATGTTGTTTCGTCGAAAAAAACATTTTCAACATCAAGGTTTAATGAATGTTTACTATACTCGTAAGGAGAATTTGAAGGTTCAATACCTTTTACAGTCCAACCTCTATGTTTTCCTTGTAATAAAAAAAATCCTGGACCTGAACCAATATCTAAAAGCTTTCTTCTATTTGATGGTAATATTGATTCAAAAGAATCATATCTATTGTTGTAAGCAAGCTTCCACCACTCTTCATCTTTTTTTGCCTCTTTAATATAGTTTGGTTTATCTAATTTATAATAATCATCCGAATACATTTCATCAATTTGACTTTTTGAAGGTATTGGAATAATATGTTTAAATTTACAAACCTCACAATTGATAATATCATGGTTATCTTTGCTGTCAATTATATAACCTGCACAATTTTTCCATTTTACTTTATTCATTACTTGGCCTTTGATAAAAACACCTCATCAATTTCTATTGATGCTGTCTCATTTTTACTAACTACTAAACTAGCTGCAATATTAGAATATTTTACACAATTATCTATGTCATTCCCTGCTGCTAAGAGCAATGAGAATGTAGAAATAACTGTATCCCCTGCACCTGCAACATCTGGTTTTTCTACTTTTTCTGCTTCAAAATGTTTAAAGGAATTTTTTTTGATGAGCGTCATACCCATATCTCCATTCTTCAATAAAACATACTTTATCTCATTTTTGACTATAACCTTTTGAAAATAAAGAATCATTTCTTGTAAATTATTCAAGTGGCTAATTTTCATTGCTTCCTTAAAATTTGGGGTAATAGCATATGCCCCACTATAACAATCGATATTATTTTTTTTAGGGTCTATTATTACTTTAATATTTTTTTCTTTAGCTAAATTAATAATTTTGATACATAAATCTTCGGTTAACACGCACTTTTCATAATCAGACAAAATGACTATATCTGATCTGGATATATTTTTTTCTACATTTCTATAAATTTTTGATTGAATATCTTTGTTGCTAAAGCTTGAATCATTATCAATTCTCAAGTATTGATTACCATTAATGTAAATTCTTTTTTTTGTAGTTGTGTTAACATAGCTTGATTCAATGATATTGCATATATCAATTTGATCGTTTCTAAAAATATCTTTTAATTTTTTTCCTGCCATATCTTTTCCTATAACACCTACAGGAATAACATTTCCTTTCATCGTTTTAATATTTTTTATAACATTACCTGCACCTCCAGGGTAATAATTAAGATTTTTTTCGAAAATAAGGGGTACATTCTTCTCTGGGGACTTTCTTCCCTCATTATCATGCACATAAATATCTAGCATTAAATCCCCAATAACTAAAGAAGTTAATTCTGAAAAATTTTTGTTCATTTTTTCTTACCTTGATCTTTAATTTTTTTTTGTTTTTCTAATAAACTTTTTTCATCAATAAGGTATTTTTTATCAATGATCTCATTTTTCAAATTAAATGAATAGACTAGTGGCACTCCTGTAGGAATATTAACATTCATAATTTCTTTCGAAGATAATTGATCTAATATTTTAATTATTGCTCTTAAAGAATTGCTGTGCGCAACTATGAGATGATTACCGCGAATTTTGCTCATATGTAAAAAATATTCTTCCCAAAAAGGATTTAATCTGTCAATAACATTTTTCAAGCTTTCGCCTTCTAATACTTTAGAAATATCAAAATCTTTGAATTTATTATAAGTCTCAATAAATCTTTTATCATCTCTTTTAAGTTTTGGCGGGGAGATATCAAAACTTCTTCTCCAAGTATGAACTTGTTTTTCTCCATACTTTACTGCAGTTTCAGATTTATTTAGTCCTTGAAGGGCACCATAATGTCTTTCATTCAATCTCCAATCTTTAATAATATTTTCTTCAACAAAATTTAATTTATTAGCAACGATTTTAGCTGTTTCGGTAGCTCTTTTAAGTAACGATGTATATAATGTTTCAATGGGTATTTTATTGATAATTAACTGTTGTGCAGCAAGCTGAGCCTCAAGTATTCCCTGTTGGGTTAAAACAACATCTTTCCAGCCAGTAAATCTATTTTCTAGATTCCACTCACTCTCCCCATGCCTCAAAAGAATTAGCTTCATTTAAATTGAATTAATTATTTGAATTATCAATTACAACCAAGATTGCTGCAATATTTGTAAGAATTCCTAAAATATCAGCTGTGAATGCAGCTGTATCAAAATCTGTTGGATTAGGGTCAACAGGAACAAAAATCTTATCTCCCTCGTAAAGTCTTTTTGCTTTTCCTCTAAATAAATTAGCTTGATCTATTTGACCATTTGCTCTTACAACATATGCTCTTTTTTTAAGACTGTATGGCTTGTAACCCCCTGCAAGCTCTATAGCAGATCCCATTGTCATATTTCTTTCATATGCAACTAGGCCTGGGTTGTACACATTACCCTGAACCTCGACAAAGGGTTTTAAACTTTGAACGCTTATCAATGCCTGATTAGTTATTAAAAAATCAGTGTCTATATTATTTATTTGCTTAAAGCCATCTCCATTTTCTTCTTTAAAGAAAATATTTACGGATTTTTCATTTGCAAATTCTGTCAGTCCCTGAGCTGCATCTATTGCGTCTTGCAGTGTTGTGCCCTTGACTAGAGGATAGGTTCCTGGTTTGTTGATTTGCCCCTCAATTTCATAAGAAAAATCATTGGACCATTTAATATCTTCATAAACAAAAACTAAGTCACCAACTTCTAAATCAAATTCACTTGAATTTTCATAATTTACTTTTAAGGATTCTCCGTAAAACTGTTCTTTATTTTTTCTTAAAACGGTTATTGTTTTATCAATAGTCTTGCTAAAAGATTTATCACTAAATCCTCCTGCTTGATCTAGGACAGTTCTCAAGTTATTATCAGCAGAATATTCTCCAGGGAAAAATACCCTACCATAAACTGAAACAGTGTTATCACTAATATAAGTTGACCTTACAGTTATTTTGTCTCCATTAATTAAAGAAATATTTGGATTTTTAACTAAATCAAAGTTTATCAATTGTATTGGAAGATTGTTTCCTGATCTTTCGAAGATGGGAGCTATTCTTTCAATTCTTATCAATGGATCTGCGTATGCTTTTAATCCACCTGTATAACTGATTAGATCGTTAATAGATTCATTATCTTTAATTTCAAAAAACCCAGGAATATTAACTTCACCCTTGATTTCTACTCTTTTTTCAACTATCGGTATATTAATTATATCTCCTTCAAGTAATCTAAAATTTGAAAATTTGCTTTCTCCATCTAAAAAAAATGAATAAAAATCAAATGTTTGCAATAATTTTCCATCCCTAATTAGTTTAATATTTCTTAAAGAGCCCTCATTTTTTACACCACCTGCTTGTGATATAGCAGTGAAAATATCAGAAAAAGGATGGATTAATGTTATGCCGGGATTAACTATTTGTCCGGAAAAATAAACATTTATTGATTTAGTTTTTACCAAATCAATATTTAGCTTTGTTTCATTGGTTTTGTTTGAAAGTGTTGAATAAACTATTGAAAGTTTTTCAATCAATAACTGCTCTGCCTCCTCAAGGGTTTTATTTGATAGATTTATAAATCCAACATTTTCATAATAGATCTGCCCCTCTTTATTTATTGTAATCTCTTTAACTAAGTTCGTTACACCCCAAAGTGAAAGGCTTAATATATCTCCAGGACCTAATCTATAGTCAGCTGGTGTTGGAATATTGTCATAAAAATTAATATTTCTATCGAAATAATTGTATCCAAAGTAATTTTCATCAATTTTACTTTTGTTTTGATCGTTTAAAATATTTACTTGTTTCAGATCTTCATTGTCAGCGATTTCATCATTTTTAAGTGTATTTAATTCAGATTTAATCAAATCTGACTGCAGCAAATCCAACTCGTCATTTGATAAAAAAGATTGAGAAAAAATAGGAGCAATAAGAAGAAGAAGAAGAATTATTTGAGGTATTTTTTTTATCATTATCATCACATTTTTATTTTACAAAATATTTATTAACAATCAACTATCTAAATACTTTTTTAGCAAGTAGTTTTGTAAATCAATGCTCAATGTAGGTAAATTTTTCTTGAGCTGGTTAAGGTTAATAAAATTATTTTGATAAGCAATTTCATCAGGAAGACTTATTTGTTGATGTGTTTTTTTCTGAAAAGATTGAATATAGTCCGATGCTTCATTTAAAGCATCAAAAGTGCCGGTATCTAACCATTTGAATGATTTTGAATCCATAACTTCAACATACATTTTACCATTATTAATATATATGTTATTTATGTCGGTAATTTCCAGCTCACCTCTTTCAGATGGCTTTAGCTTTTTAGCCAAATCAACAACATTATTTGTAAAGAAATAAATGCCAGTAACCGCATATTGTGATTTCGGCTTTTTTGGTTTTTCCTCAATAGATTTAGCATTCATATCACTGTCAAAATCAACAACCCCAAATCTTCCAGGATCGCTTACTTCATAAGCTACAATCGAACACAAATTTTTTCTTAATTTTTCTACACAATTTAATAATAAATCTGAAAGTGAATTTCCAACAAATAAATTATCTCCTAAAACTAGACAGACATTATCTTCTTCGATAAATTCTTCTCCCAAAATAAATGCTTCAGCAATTCCCTTTGGAGCATTTTGTATTTTATAATTAATGTTTAATCCCAGATGAGAACCATCTCCGAACAAATCTTTATATAGATTAATAAATTCTGGATTAGTGATTAACAATATATCTTTAATACCTGCCTGCATTAGCACAGATAAAGGATAATAAATCATTGGCTTATCATAAATAGGAAGTAACTGTTTGCTAATATATTTTGTCAAAGGGTATAGTCTTGTTCCGTGGCCGCCAGCTAAAATAATACCTTTCATTATTTTTTTTCGTAAAATTTTATTGTTTTTGAAATACCTATATCAAAAGTGTTTGTTGGCTTCCAGCCCAAAATATTTTGAATTTTAGAAGAATCTATGGCATATCTAAAATCGTGCCCCAATCTATCTCCAACAAATTGTATTAGACTTAGACAGTCGTGATCTAATGAATAGTTATCGTTTATAAGATTACAAATTTGTTTTACTAAGGAAATGTTAGTTAACTCGTGGTTTGCGCCAATACAAAAGGTTTCCCCAATAGAATTTTCTTTATTATTTAAGATCAATTCGATTGCTCTACAAAAATCTTCTACAAAAATCCAATCTCGTATGTTTTCACCTGATCCATAAATTGGTATAGGTTTATTATGGAAACAATTGGTGATAATTTTAGGAATTAACTTTTCTAGATGTTGGTTTGGTCCATAATTATTACTACAGTTAACAATTGTTGCAGGGAAATTGTATGTATTTGCCCAAGCTCTTACTAAATGATCAGAAGAAGCTTTTGAAGCTGAATATGGTGATTTTGGATCATACGGCGTATTTTCACAAAAAAATCCTTTCATTCCTAAGTCGCCAAATACTTCATCAGTAGAAATATGAATGAAGTGTATATCTCTATCTAGTTGCAAGCAAGATTGTAACAGATTATATGTTCCTATGATATTAGTATTTAAAAAGACTAATGGTTTTTCAATTGAATTATCTACATGCGATTCAGCTGCAAAATGAACAATAGCTGAAGGGTTAAAGTCTTTAATTACCTTATCTATTTTCTGTTTATTAAAAATATCAAATTCTAAACATTCAATATCTTGATTTTTGACATTATTCTTATTTGAAGCATAGGTCATTTTGTCAATTATAAGAATTTCATGATCTTCCCTATCAAGCAAATTAACAAAGTTTGACCCAATAAACCCAAATCCACCGGTTACCAATAATCTCATTACAATATATTAGTTTTAAAAAAACAAAAATTAAACAATATATTTTAATATCATGTTTTGTTCAGTCTCAGTCAAATAAGGGTGCATAGGAAGACTGAGTATTTGCAAAGAAAGCATTTCTGATACTGGAAAATCTCCGTTTGAATAACCTAAATACTTAAATGCCTGCATTAAATGAATCGGATATTTATAATAAATAACAGATGGAATTTTATTTTTTGATAATCTTTCAACTAAATTGTTTCTTTTGCTATTTGAACCTAAAACTATAGAAAATAAAGCGTAAGCAGATTGATATTCTTTGGGATGATGTTGAGCATTATTTAAATATTTTTTATAATATTTATCTACTTCATATCTCATTTCCAACTCTTCATCAAAAATAGATAATTTTTCTAATAAAACTGCTGCTTGAATACTATCAAGTCTACCATTTAAACCAATCATTTCGCTATTGTATTTATCTGTTTTGGTACCGTGAATACGAATAGCTTTACACTCTTCCGCCAAATCATCGTCGTTTGTAAAAATTGCACCACCATCTCCATAACATCCGAGTGGCTTCGCGGGATAAAAAGATGTAGCAGCTACATCTCCAAATACACCAACTTTTTTATCTCTTATTGCGCCCCCAAAACTTTGTGCTGCATCTTCAATAACCTTTAAATCATATTTTTTAGCAATTTTATCAATTAATCTATATCGTGCAGGTAGCCCAAATAGATCCACAGGAATAATTGCTTTAGGCTTTAGCTTTCCTTCACTAATAACTTTATTTATTTCGATTTCTAACTTATCACAATCAATATTGTAAGTTGATTCATAAACATCTACAAAAATAGGAGTTGCGCCAAGAATAGAAATTACTTCCGCAGTTGCAACATAAGTAAAGGGAGTTGTAAAAACTGCATCTCCAGGACCTATGCCCCATGCCATAAGTGGAATTAATAAAGCATCTGTTCCTGAAGAACATGAAATTGCGTGTTTTACACCACAGTAATCAGCTAATTTCTCCTCAAGCTCAAACACTTCAGGGCCCATGATATAAGCACCATGATCAAGAATTTTGTTAATTCTTTTTTCAAGCGGTTTTCTAATTCTTTTTTGTTGAGTTTTTAAGTCTAAAAATTCCATTAGACAAATTAATAAAAAATTATTGGTAATATATATTTTAAAAAATTTTAATAAATAATAATTAATCTTTGGAATTTTAGATTTAAAACGCGAATTTTCCTGTAGGATACTCGCGTGTATCCTAAGTTAATATATTAATATATGAAGATAACCGAGAAAAAGGAGTTAACTATGAATCGTTCGATTCTTGGTGCGCTGGTTGGAA
>MDTD01147772.1_pt1 | contig 41902 bp, 43 predicted proteins | sample 811221 | NCBI WGS metagenome assembly MDTD01 (sample SAMN05326646, study PRJNA326480) | marine metagenome | isolation source: seawater | place: Pacific Ocean: South West | collected 2011
AAAAGCCGAAACCTAATACTGAAAATAAAATTAATTTATAAAAAATAAAAAATGAAAGTATATTTAAAGACATTATTTTAATAGGAAATAGGCATCCATTAATAGTAGTCTATTGTTCTTAAACTTAATTTTTGAAATTGATGTTAAATGATAGTTATATTTTAATAAAAAGGATATAATTTGGTTAAAGTTAGATTTTACACTGACATACCTCTCAATAAAAGTAATTTCAATTTTTAATAATTTAATATTTTTTTTTTTTAAATTTTTTTTCATACCTTTTAAAACATTAATTTCCTCACCCTGAACATCAATTTTACAAAAATCGATTTTTCTATTATTAAATTCGTTATCAAAAACCTCTGTTTTAACTTTAGAAATTTTCTTTAAATCTTTCAAAGATTTAAAGATATCATTTTGCTTATAAAGACTTGATTGAGAAGAAATTTTATACTCATAAAATTTTTTTGTGGACTTTTTATTTGATAGAGCGATGTTAAATACCTTAATTTTTTTATTTGAATACTTTAGTTTTAATTCATCAGATAATCTTAAAATTGGCTCATAACAAAATATTTTTTTAAAATTACAAAATGTTAAAAGATATTCTAAAAATGATCCCTCGTTAGTACCAATATCTACATATATAATTTTTTTTTTTCCAAAAATACTTTTGATAAGTTTTTTTTCATCACAAACTGATGAAAACAAATAAGAAATTGCATCATCAATTTTTTGATAATATTTTAAAATCATTGATATATTGAAACATTAGTTAATTAAATTAAATTACTTTTTATGATAAATAATCTTTTAAAAAATAATTTCCACATTTTAATCTGTTTTTTATCAATATTTAGTATTTATTTAGGTTTTTTTTTAGGTGAAAATATTACAATTGGACCTAGAGTTGATTGGTATCATGCATTAGCAGGTTCAAATGAATTTCAAAAAAATTTTAAATATACTTTTCTAAACTATGATAGAGCACTTAATGATGTAAATGCTGCAACTAGAATATCTCCAATTTATTTAATAATAATTTTTATTTCAAAAAAAGTTTTAATTAACGAAGATCTGGTAAGATTTTTTTTAATGAACATAATTATTCTTAATCAATTATTATTTTATAAATCTCTTAAATTATTTTTTAAAGAGAATATAGATGAAAAATATCTCTTAATTTTGAGTTGTATTTTGTATTTATCTCCCTCATTCAGAGCAAATGCTGTTTGGCCAGAAAGTGCTATGTTAGGGTTATTATTTTTTCTTATATCGACTTATTTTTTTTTAAAATTTAAAATTTATGGTAAAATAAAATATTCTTTTCTTAATATTTTATTTTTAGCAATTGCATCTTATATTAGACCATCTTTTTGTTTATTTGGTATTTTTTTTTATTATGAATTTTTTGTATATTTTTTAAAAAATACAAATTCTTTAAAAAATATTTTTTACATTACTCTATTAAATCTTTTTTTAGCTTTTCCTGCTTTTTACTATGTTTTTATACTTGATATTTTTTTCATTGAAGTAGGAGAAGTGGAGGGTCTGAGTCTGAACTATTTTAATAAAATCCCAATTATAACATCTATTGTCATTTTTCATATGTTACCAGTTTTGGTTTATAAAAGATTTAATCTAGGTTTTAATTACAAATATGATTTAGGATTATTTTTGATAATTTTTTCTTCTTTAATATTTATAGTGGAACATTTTGATTACAATATTAAATTATCGGGAGGAGGTATCATTCTACACGCCTCGAATTATTTATTAGGTAATAATATTTTATTTTTTATTTGTTATCCAATATTAATGTATTTTTTAATCAAGACTTCTATTTTTAATAATTTTAGTAATCTAATATTAATATTGATTTTATTGATAATGACACCACAATATCATATTTTTCATAAATATTATGATCCATTAGTAATTATCCTCTGCTTTACAATTTTTAACCTAGGAATAAAATATGATTTTTTTCTAAAAAAACGTTACTTAATTATATTATATTCATTTTATATATTCTATTATTCTATTCACTATATAAACTATATAATTAAAACTAATGCATGATCTAACTTTGGTAATACCAGCTAAAAATGAGAAAGAGTCACTACCTAGTGTACTTCAAGAATTAGAGCCATTTAATTTCGAGATATTAATTGTACTTGAAGAGGATGATAAAGAAACAATCAACTCTGTTTCAAATTTTAATTGTAGATTAGTTTTTCAAAAAAATAAAGGTTATGGTGATGCACTAATCTTAGGTATTAATGAGGTTAATACTAATTATTTTTGCATCTTTAATGCAGATGGCTCTTTTAATCCTAAAGAGATTAAAACAATGTACAAAAAACTTATTTCAAATCAAATTGACTTCATTTTTGCATCAAGATATGAAAGCGATTGTAGCAGTGAAGATGACACTATTATCACCTATATAGGAAATTTTGTATTTACGAAAATTGGTAATATTTTTTTTAATTTAAAAATAACTGATATTCTCTATACATTTGTGATTGGAAATGTAGAATCCTTTAAAAAACTAAATATTGAAAATAAAGATTTTTCATTTTGCGTAGAATTACCAATCAAAGCAGGCAAATTTGGTTTTACACTTTCTACAAGTAAATCAAATGAAAGAGCAAGAATTGGTGGAAGAAAAAAAGTTAACGCTTTTAAGGATGGAATATTAATATTAATTTCTATGTTTAAGCTTTTTTTTAAAGTCAAAAAGTAACTTATAAATTATTAGATAATTTATCATATTTATTGTCACTAAAATTAATTGGAATTTTGAGTTCTCTGGATAAATACTGAAAATGAATATTAAAATTAAATTATATACATTAATTGTTATTCCTACCAAAGAATTATTTATTGTCTGAGAAAAAGTAAACTTACGGTTAAAAGAAAAAAATAATAGCTGATGAAGGTGATTAGTATCAGGCTCCATAGGTGAAAAATTAGATTTTATTTTTCTTACCATGGAAAATAATATTTCAAAAGCAGGGTACCACAACAAGTTCATAATATAGTATGGTGAAACGTATTTATTTAAGTTTACAATTTCTATTAGTATGTAACCCGTAATAATTGAAAGTACATATATTCCATTATCCCCAAGAAAAAGCTTATTTGATAAATTAAAAATTAGTAAAATTAATAGGCAAAATATTATGGACGAGAATAAATTTATTTCAGAAACTATTATTTGATCTTTATTTAAATGAAATAAAAAAATGTAAATCATCAAATAATATCCAATCGCGAGACCATTACATCCATCTATAAAATTTGAACCATTTATTAGGACTAAAAAACAAAAACTTACAAAAAATATATTAAAATAAAAATTACCTAAAATTTCATTTAAAAAGTTAATTCTTAAATCAGTTACTGAGATATCAAGAGATATCACGAAAAATATAATTAGAAGTATTTGTAACAAAAATCTTAACATCACAGATTTGAATAAATTTAAATCTCCAATCAGTCCAATTAAAAAAAATAAAAAAATATATAAAATTAATATTATATTTTGGTCATTATGATTTATTAAAAAATAGGTTAATAATACGAAACCTCCTGATAAAGGTATTTTATTTTGCTGAGTATAAGATTGATGTTTTAAACCAGTATAACTTAATAAAATATTTTTTGACTTAAATAAAAAATTTGTAGATATTAAAATTATCAATAAAATAAAAAAATTAGTTAATTCCATTATAATTTTTTTAAATAGTTGATTGATAAACTTATTAGTAAATACGTAGACTTTATCAAATTATAATTCATATAAAAATTATAAACTTTAAATCCATCTTTTAACTTTTGAAATATTGAGCTTGAAAGTGAACCTTTGGTTTTTCTCCACGACATAAGTGGTTCTTCTAAAGCACCAATTTCAAATCCTGATTTCAATATTTTTAACCATAGTACAAAATCTTCTTTAGTTTTTAAATTAGCAAATTTAATTTCTTCGGTTATTAGTTCTTTTTTGAGAAGAACAGAGGACAATCCGATATCACAAGACGTTAAAATATTTTTATAATTATCAAAATTTCTGGACTTACGAGTACTAAGTATAGCTCCTTCTTCGTTAATTATTTCATATGATGTATGAGATATTTTTAAATTATTTTTTTTCATAAAGTTAATTTGTTTAGAAATTTTTTCTTTGCTCCATAAATCATCAGCATCCAAAAAACCTATATAATTACCTTTTGCAGCTGCAATACCTTTATTTCTAGAAAATCCAGCTCCCAAATTTCTATCATTAATTATTATTCTTATCTGCTTTTTGTCTGAAAAATTTTCTTTTAGAAAATTAAGATCTTCTTTATCAAGGTCATCATATATAATTATTATTTCGATATTCTCATAAGTTTGTTTTAAAATAGAATTTATAGTTTCTTTTATAAATTTTTTTTTTTTGTAGAAGGGTATTATTACGCTTACTAATTCCATTTGTTTACATTAATAAGATATTTTCACTAGAACCATCTTTTATATTTGATAATTTTTGGTCAATATCAAAAATTTTTTTAAATTTTTTTAAATCATAGAAATTGTAATTTAAAGAAATAATCAATTCTAAAATTTTTTCTTTGTTATATCCATATTCTTGATAAAGATAAGGAGCTAATTCCATGAAAATCGGAGGTTTTTTTTCTTTTAGAAAATTTGTACCTCCTTTTAGCACCTCATATTCAAAGCCGTCTACATCTAACTTAATGAAATCAACATTGGAAATTTTATTTAAGATAACAAACTCATCCAATGTAAGTGAATTTGATTCATCGGTACTTTTTTTTTCACCTAAATGCTTAATATGTTTATTTTCTTTTGACTCTAAGTTCCAGCTTGAATAAATAGATGTTGGTATTCCTTTTTCTTTTGATCCTAAAAATATTTGAAACGGATAAATATTTTTAGATAATTTTTGATTTAACTCTAAATTTTTTATCAATTTATTAAATGCATAATTAGTTGGCTCAAGTGAGTAAATCTTAGAATTAGTAAAATTTTTTGCAAATTGTAATGATTGAACACCAAAATTTGCTCCAATATCAATAATTTTATTATGCTTTTTTAATTGGAGATTTTTTGCAACTTTAGTGATCTCTATTTCAAAACTACCAAAAACAAAAATATGCAAATCAATTGCCTCTGATAGATTTAAACTCCATTCAATATCATTTCTTTTTACTCTAATTTTTTTAGGAAAAAAGATTCTAATAAATCTATAAATTACTTTTGCAATAAATATTTTTTGTTTTGTTTTCACTTTTAATTGAGGATCTTATTTAAAGTTTTAAAATGTCTAAATTTTGTGAATTTTTGTGCATTTTTTTTTAGTTGCACTTTATTTTTAAATTTTTCCTCGGTCGTCATTTTAACAAATTTTTCTAAACTGTCTTTTAATGAATTTTTTTTGTTACTTTTGAATAAAATTCCATTTTTTCCATTATTTAAAAACTCTTTTGGGCCATTTGGACAATCACTAGATATTACATATAAGTTATTCATTGCTGCCTCTACAATAACAAAACCCATTTCTTCCCATAAAGAACTTAAAACAAAAACGTCGCTTTTTCTCATTATATTATATATATCCTTTCTATGGCCAAGCATAAAAATAGCTTTCTCAAGTTTTTTTTCTTTAATAGATTTTTCTAATAGTTTTCTATCTTCTCCATCACCTAAAATTATAAGAATAAAATTTTTATTAAATCTATAAAAATTTTCGAATTCATTTATTAAATAAATAAAATTTTTTTGCTTTGTTAGCCTTCCAGCAGATAAGATAATTTTCTTATTAAGAGCAAAATTTAATTTAGTAGTATCTTCATTCATATTTTTTAAATACCCTTGAAGACTTATGATGGCGTCAGGTAAATAGAAAATTTTTTTATTGTTAAAAATTTTTTTTTTTTCCAATTGAGTTTTAAGCTCTATTGTTGGGCAAGTAATTGATTTCAATTTATCACCATTTATTTTCCAAAGAAATTTTCTTAAGATATTTAGTTTTGGGTAACCTGAAATTCTTAAAATAAAATTATGACTAAAATTAAAAAAAAACAATAATGTTAATGGCAAAGATGTAATCAAATGTAAAATAATTGTATTGGGTTTTTTTTTTTTTAATAAAAATAACAATGGAAAAAAAGATATCAGGAAAATTAATATGTAAGATATTCGGCTACCAATATAACCAGTTTTAGGTAAAAATTTAAAATAATTAAAAGTTAAATCAATAAGTTCAATAGAATTTTTATTTAAAATTTTTCTATAATCATTCCATTCCCCACAAACATTTATTAAAACAACTTCATAATCACGACTGTATTTTGATAATGCGATAGCCGAATTTAAAGTAGATTTTATAGTCCCAACAGGATTAAGGCACGGCGACCAATAAAAGAATCTTTTTTTTAAAGTCATAAATTTCTTTACATTAATTAATTTAGTTATTATGTAAATTATTCAAATAATATTAGTCAAAAAAATAAGGGTATATAGAAATAGATGCTTCATAACAACTTTAAAAATGCATTATGAGTAATTTTGAAAAATTTATTAATGAATATAATTATAGATCAAGACATCACTCAAAACTGATAAGTTTTATTCTGCCTGAATTAAAAAAAATTGGGAATTCAAATATTCTCGAATTTGGTGTTAGCAAACAAGCTATTTCTACAGAATTATTCTTAGAATACTCAAAAGAAAATAATTGTAAATTATTTTCAATAGATAATGTAAACTATAGTCATAAATTTGATGACTTAAACTGGACTTTTATTCTTTCAAGAGATGATAATTTTTCTTTAATAAAAAAAAAGATTCCAGAAAAATTTCATTTAATTTTATTAGACACAGTTCATGAAGCAAAGCATGTTGAAAAAATTATTTATGGCTATTATGATTATTTGGAAATAAATCATTGTTTTTTCATTGACGATACTAGTTGGTTACCATACCTAAAAAATTCAGATAAAAACAGATTCTATGCTGAAATAAATAATATGGAGACATTTAATATTATTTTAGAAATCTACTTTAATAATATGGAAAATATGCAGTTGGAATTTAATTTCCAGGGTACAGGTATTTGTAAAATTAAGAAGATAAGTAATTTAAAATTAAATAAACCAAAAAAAATTTATACAAGAAAAAATTCAATTAAAAATATCTTAAGAAAAATTAAATATTATTTTTTATAGTTAAATATCTAAGCATTTTGTTGAGTTTTTTCATGTTATTTTCTCTTTCAGGATGCCACATGACACCCAAAATCTTATACTTTTTGTGAACAAACATTTCAACATTTTCTTTCTGATCAATTGCTAATGCCTCGAATGATTTTGAGATATATTTTTTTGGTATACCCCAATTATGAAAACTATTTACAATCAAAACTTTACTATTGAAAAAATTTTTTTTAAAAAAAACTTTATGCGTTGTGTTCATATGTCCTTTCACTAATTTTAATTTTCCGTTGAAAAAATAGTTTAAAACTTGCATGCCTCTACATATGCCAATAATTGGTATATTTTTTTTTACACCAAATTTAATTACTTCATATTCAACTTTTAATCTATTTTTATTAAGTATATTCTTTTTCAAAACATCATTTCCACCAGGTAATATTATTAGGTTTATATTGTTTAATTTTAATAGTTTTTTTTTTGTTATTTCAATTTTATTTGGAATAATAACTGTATCAAATTTTTTTTTTTCAAAATAATTTAGTAAATAGTAATCAACAAAATCAACATAGGTCTTAAAATGTTTTTTGAAATTTGAAGTTATTAAAATTTTCATAAATCTAGATTAAAATTTGATTATGTTTAAAGCTCTCCATTTTGCATCCTCTTTATTTGAGAAATAATAGGCATTTTTTCTTATCAACAGTTGCTTTTTTTTATTTTTTTTGATCTTAGTAATTTCTTCAAGCCATCTTGATGGTTTCATAAAATCTTTGATCAAAATCGAGTTTTTTTTATTAAGAACTTCTTTTAATACCGGTAGTTCTGAGGAAATAATAATTTTACCCATTTTCATAAAATCAAAAATTTTTAATGGTGAAGTATATTTCGATATATCACCAACGTTACCAGCTACTGATATCTTTTTTGTATATGGCAAAAGACAGATATCAATTTTCTTTAATGCCATAATAAACTTTTTTTGTGAGACGTAACTATTTATTTTTAAATTTTTATTTTTGAAATTATATCTTAGTTTTTTGTTGTCTTCTATGCTACCGCCATAAAGAAAATAGTTATTATTTTTATCTTTTTTAGAAAGTTTAAGAAATAGATCTATACCCCTGGACTTATAAATTGAACCAAAAAAACCAATATTTAATTTTGTCTTTTTGTTAATCTTAAAATTCTCTTTAAAAGTAATTGGTGAGGCATTATGCAAAACTTTTAATTTTTTTTTATCAACATTATATTTTTTCATATAAAAATTTTTCAAAGAATCTGTTGTACAGATTATCTTTAATAAACTCACAAAATTTAAAAAATTAATTTTTTTTTGAAGAAATCTTATTAATCTTCCCTCAATATCCATTGTATCATGAACCTCTAAAACATGATTTTGTTTGATAATAGATAAAATTAAAGATACGAAAAAATTTCTTGTTATTACTAAATCAGGTTTAATTTTGAATATTTTGAATACCGACAAAATTGCAAAAAAATAAAAGTCTAAACCTGTTGGAAACTTCTTAAAATAATTTAACCTTATTATTTTAAATCTATTCTTTAAATTATAGAAATTGAAAAAATTTTTTTTTAATCCCGTATTAGGTAATATAAGCGTTACATCATTTTTTAATTGTGAAAATTGATCACACATTCTTGCAATTTGAAGACTGCTAGCATTTTGAGAAGGTGAAGCAGAATTTGAAACTACTATAATTTTCATTTGGAAACAAAATAATTTTCTTTTAAAGTTTTTTTGATTTTATTCCTTGATATATTTTTTGACTTTAATAAAGCCAATCTTCCAATTTTTTTTATGAAAAAAAAACTTTTTAAAATATGGTATTCTTTTCTTTTAGTATAATCATCAATAATAATTGTACATGAGCCCTTATTAATTTTTTCGAATTTTAAAAGATTTAAACAACAAGCAACTCTAAATCTACCATCTACCAAGATAAGATCTGGGTAAGTATTTTTTTTAAATTCTTCATCTATGCATTCAACATATTTTTTAATTCTCCCTTTAAGTTTAACCAAAGGATAAGAAAATTCACCGACAGGACCAATATTAATAAATTTAATTTTTCCCTTTTTGTTAATTTTTTTTTTTATAATATCATAATATAATTTATCTAATTCAATTGATAAAAATTTCTTCTTAAATTTATTCGCTATTAATGTAGATGAACCAGAACCATATTCAAAATAGTAACGAGACCTTTTTAGCTTTTCTAAAAAAAATAAGTTAGCTTGATGAGATCCAAAATTAATTTTATTTTGAATTTTTATATTTTTAAAAAAAAAATTTTTGTAAAGATTTTTAAATCTTTTGATATTTTCAAAAAAAATCATTAATCATCATTTTCTATTTTTGTTAAAATATCGAACTCTTTACTTTTATTAATTAGTTCATCATAAGTACCAATTAATGTTTCTTTATTTGAAAAAAATATAATTTTATCAAATTTTTTTAAGTGGCTAAAATTATGAGTAATAAATAAGATTGTTTTTTTTAACTTTATAAGTTTGTCAAAAATTTTTGACTCTGTTTTCAAATCAATTGCATTCATAGACTCATCGAAGATAAGTAAATCTCTCATGTTATAAAATAATCTAGCTATTCCAACTCTTTGTTTTTCACCACCTGAAAGCTTGTCACCACTTTCTCCAATATTTGTTTTAATTGAAATATTCATTTCGTCTAAATTCAACTCTGCAAATTGATATGCTTCTTTAATTTTTTGTTTACTAATTTGATCTGATTGCTGTCCAATAGCTATATTTTCTTCCAAACTTTTATCAAAAAAAAACATTTTTTGAGGTAAATAATTTATATTTTCTTGCCATGCAGCAATTTTGTCAGCTGATAATTCGACTCCATCAATTAAAATTTTTCCTGAAGTTGGTAATAATAAACCTGTAATTAAATCTATAAATGTTGATTTACCAGAACCAGTTTTTCCAACAAGTGCTATTTTTTCATTTTTATTAATTTTCAAATTTAAATTTCTAATTACCAATTTTTTGTTATTTTCATAAGAAAAACTTATTTTATCAAATTCAATATCATTATTAAAATTTTCTTTGTCTAAATTTTTTTTTTCAATATCTTTTATTTTTGAACTCATTAAAAGATCTCTAAATATAATATTTAAACTCTCCTCAGATTTTTTTATTGATGAGATTGATGAATATATTAATTGCGCCCCTGGTAAAATTCGATACCCAGCAAATATAAACACAGATAGTGTTGGTAAATTTTCCAAAAAAATTGAGCTTTGATTAAAAATTATTAGAATTAGGACAATTAATGTTAAAACAATAAATTCTATAAAGTATTTTGGAAAAATTATGTAAATAACAGCCTTTACATGTATTTTTGCATATTTGTAACAAGCTGACATAAACTTTTTTAAAAAAAAATTTTCTAATTTTAATATTTTAGCTTCTTTAATAGAATTAATTGTTTCATTAGAAATAATGAATTTTATTTTATCAAAATAACTTCTCTCAATACCAATTTTTCTTAATCTATTTTTTACGAAACTAAAAATAATAAAAAATAAAATAAAAAAAAATATAGAAATAAAGAAAGTAAGTTTTGAATTTATAGAGACTAACAATACAAAAATTGATAAGATTATTAAACTTCTTCCAAATGTCTGTAAAATAGGTAGTGCAATTCCATGAACTACCTGTTGTGTCTCAATAACTATGTTTTTAATCAACGTATTTGAATTGTTTTTTAGAAAGAATGAATAGTCTTGATTAAAATAATTTTTCAAAAGATTAATTGAAATATCAGCAGTGCTCTCACGTGCAACTTTTTCTATTGAATAAAATAAAAAAGCAAGAAAAGAATTTACAATAAAAAAAACAAATATCAAAGATAGACCAAAAAAAGTTACAAAATTATCTTTAATTATATCTGGTGATAAGTTATACAAATATGTTAAATAATTATTTGAAAAAATAATATTTTGGTCTAAGAGCATAGAAATAAATGGGCCAATTAAACCAATTCCTATAACTTCAAAAAAAGAACCTATTATAATTAGTACTGTTAAAGAAATTAATTTTTTAAAACCGATAAATTTGAAAAGTAAAAAAATCTTATTTTTTAAAGTTTGCCCATTTTGTGTCATTTTTAATTGTTTCCTTTAATCCAAAATCAAATTTAATAAATTTTTTTTTTTTGATAAAATTCTTTATCTTTTTATTGTCACCTAATGTATCCAACATATCACCTTTTTGCTTTTTTATATTCTTTGTAATTGACTTTAACTTTAATAACTTTTCTAATGATTTGATTAAATAATTAAGTTTGATCTTATTATTTGAACAAATATTAAATAATTCATGACCTTTAAAAGAATTAATTTTTTTTGATAAAATGAATATTATCTCTATTATATCTAAAACATGAGTAAAATCTCTTGTATGTTTGCCATTATTATAAAGATTAATTATTTCCTTCTTTTTAATTTTTTTAATAGACTTGGCAATCATCATATCAGGTCTTCCCAAGCTTCCATAAGCAGTAAAAAATCTCAGCCCAAAAGAATGAATATTGTAATATTTCTGATAAATTTCAGCAATTTTTTCATTAATAACTTTTGTTTCACCATACAAATTAAGAGGTCTTAATTCACTTTTCTCGTTTGTGGGAAAAGTTATTGCATCCCCGTACACCGAACTTGATGAAGCATATATCAATTTAGTTAATTTTAGTTCTGACATCACTTCAAGTAAGTTTAAAAAACCATTTAAATTGTATCTTAAGTATATGTCGGGTCTAATATAAGAAAATCTTACACCAGGTTGAGCAGCTAAGTTAATAATTAGATAAGGTTTGAAATTTTTAATAGTTTTTTTTAAAATTTTTTTATTTTCAAGTTCAACCTTTTTAAAAGAAAAATTCTTATTTTTTTTTAATATTGATAAACGTTTTTTCTTTAGTGCGACTGAATAATAATCATTTAAATTATCAATTCCAAAAACTAAAAATCCTTTTTTTTTTAAAAAATAATTACTCAGATGAAAACCGATAAAGCCAGCAACACCTGTTATAAAAATCTTTTTATTTTTCATTATAAAATCTAATTATTTTTTTTGCTCTAATCTTCCAGGTATATTTTTTTGAAATATTTTTATTTAACCTAGATATTTTTTTTAACTTAGTTTTATTATAATATAAGTCATTTATAGTCTTTACCCAAATGTTGATATTGTTTGGTTCAAGTAGGATTGAATTTCGATTATGTTTTAATATGTGACTATATACAATTAATTTAGATGCAATTATGGGAGTGCCAGAAGCTAGATAATCAAATAGTTTTAGCGGTGACATATAACTTACTAAATCTATATTTTCTGATCTTCCAAAAACTTTTTTTTGGTAAGGCATAAGTAAAATTTTAGCTTTTGATAAAATTGATGGAATATATCTATATTTTTTGTGACCATTTATAAATAAATTTTTTGGTTTTGTGATTTCTAAGAAATTTTTATCTAACAATCTTTTATCTCCGTAAACTTGAAAATTTATTTTTGGCAGTCTTTTTGCAATTTCATAGATAATTTCAAAACCTTTACCTTTTGATAAACTTCCAGTGTAAACACAGTCTTTCTTTTTATAGTCAATTATTTTTTTTTTAAAATCATCTGTATCAACTGCATCATCAAGAGTAATGGAATTTTCGTTTCTTATAAAAGAAAATTTTTTTTTTAATTTTTTATTTATCAGAATAAATTTAATTTTTTTTTGCTTATAATTCAAAAAGAAAAGTAACTTAAAAAATATCCTTGGAATACCATAGTACTCTTGATGTATTTCTAAAATATTTTTAATTTCAAAAAAAGATAAGATTAAACTGATGGAAGGAACTCTTGTAATAATTAGTGAAAATTTATTCTTATTTTTTAGTATAAAAAAAATTGTACTTAAAAAAAAAATAAGTTTTGAAAAAAAATTTTTCATTTTGATATTGAAAAAACTATTTATTTGAAAACTATTTTTTAGAATATAATCTTTTTTGATAATTTTAAATTTATAGTTTTTGTCTTTGAATGGAATAAGTAAACATAATTGATTAGTATAATCTTTCAATGCGTCACACATTTTCATTACATGGTGCGAATATGCTGATGTATTTGGAAGATTAAAGTTTGCAATATATATAATCATTAAAAAAAAGAATTATTTTCCATTTCATCATAAATTATATTTGCTTCATCAAGTAAGTGTTTATTAAATGATAAATTTTTGATTTTATTTTGCTCATTTTTATTTTCAATTTTATTTATATGAATATTCATTTTTAAAAAATTACTTAACTCTCTATTAAAAGAGTCCGTATTTTTTGAAAGCTTCTCATATGATAAAAAAGAAACATTGTTTAAATCTTTATTTTTTTTTTTTATATCGAGCAAATACTTATAAACTTTTATCCATTGATAAAGCCAATAATTAACATCACCCAGATCATTATTATGAATATTGTTGTTAAAAAAAACTTTATGATTTTTTCCAAACTCATAATGCCCTATAGAATTCATATAATCTAATACAAATTTATCTTTTTTTTGTTTTTCGGAAAAATTTAAATGTTGATTCTGTAAAGATTTTGATTGAAATTTGGGACATCTAAATAATATTAATATTAAACTATTTGAAATATTTTTAATTTTTTCAATTCTTAAGATATTATTATTATTTTTCGAGAGATATATTTTATTTTGTGAATTAATCAAATTTATATAATTTAAAAATTCTTCAATTAGATCGTCTGAAAAATCATTTACTTCTAGAAAATTTTTTTTTATATAAACACCATTTAGTCTATTTTTCCAAAAAACCTCCTCAAAAGCTTCGGGGCTTAAAAGATTAATCTTTATTTCATCTTTATGAGCTCTTAAAATATCTGGTTTGTAAACCCTAAATTTTTTGAATAAGTTATTTATTTTTGGTGACATTATAAATGGCATATCTTCATAAGTTAAAGATTTGAACATTCCTGTATTGTACAAATTATTTAGTAATATTGTAGTTCCTGACCTAGCGTAACCAGTTATGAACAGTTTTTTTGTGTCTGTATTCTGTAAATGTTTTTTTGATAGAATTTTTTCCAAGTCGTATGAAATATTTAAAAAATAATTATTATTAACAATCAATTTGTGAAACAATTTTTGAAAAAAAGAATAATTGTTCATAAAAAATAAATTATCGAAAAAGGTAATATGATTAAGACAATCTTAAATGAAAGAACAAAAGTACTTTTAGCAATATTATTAAGTTTTTTCATGAGTTTTGAAGGTGATGAGTTGTCATTACTGAAATTTTTTAATTCTTTAAAATAATCTTTATAACTATTAATTACTTCATTAAGTGTAGTAAATAATTTTAAGAATTTCATTATTATTATCGATAAAATTGACAAAAAAACTAAAGTTAAAATTTTTAAAAACAATTTTTTATTTTTTTTGATTTGTATTTTTTTTTTTGTTTTGAAATTTTTTGAAAAACTTTTTTAAAGGATAGTAAATAATTGCAAAAATACTTAAAATCAATACACCGATTGTTCCGAGAATGGTTATAATTGCACCAAGACCCATGCCTGGTCCGATATAGGCATAAGCATTTGAAAAATAAAAAAATGATATAAAAATTAAAAAATTAAATTTTATTAGTTTCATATTTTCTTTTTATATATTTTATAATCAATCTTCAAGAAAGTTTTTTTTAAATAAAGTCTCATTTCAATTTTTTTTAATTAAAAAAATTTGGTGGTCAATTTTGTTAACACTAAAATTAATTTTATTTTTATCTTTTATCTTTGCTTGGAACAAATTAAGATAATTTAAAATTTCCTTAACACTAGTATTTTTGAATTTTTCATTTTGCCTTTTTTTAATTCCAAAAAAATAATAAAAATTGTTTATAAATATTTTTGCGAAATCAATTATGTTAATTTTAGATCGTCCTAATAATGTTTGTTTCGGATAATTGTATGTGCTCGAATTAATATTAATCAAATTTAAAAATTCGTTAGCAATAAATTTTGTTGAAAATTTTGAATTGCTAAAATTATGAATAAATTTTTTTGGCATTTTATTTTTATTAAAATTATACTTTTCAATCTTTGCTTCATTTTTTGAAAAAAATGAAATAAACTCATTTATTTTATTAAAGTTATAACCTGGCGAATATGGAATTTCGTGACCTAAATTTTTTCTCTTAAAAGATAGAATTTTTTTATTTAATACTGCTGCCTCATAACTAGTTGTACAGTGGCTATGAAAATAATAATTGCAAGCAATAATCCAAGGCGTGACTGAATAATTATATTCCACATGAACATTTTTTCTTATTTTTCCAAATCTATTTCTAACTTTACGGATATCTTGTGTTGGATGAGGCCTAAAAACAAAGTTAATTTTGGGGAATTTAATAGAAAGCTTTTTAATTATTTCTATCAAAGAAGTATAATTAATTGTGTCTTCTTTCCATTGTTTGTATACATTGTTCAAATTTTTTTTCTTTGTTTTTGTATTGGCATATTTCTCTTTTAAAAATTGAACATAATTATTTTCTCCCCCCTTAATATCTAGAAAAAAACTTGATGGGATAAAAACAAATTTTTGAAATTTTTTCTTGATTTTCTCTACATCTCTATCAAAAATATGTCGGACTTTTGGTTTCAATAAATCATATTTTGGATGACCAATTACTCGCAAATTCAAATTTTTTAAATTTGGTTTAATCTTTTTTACTAGTTTAAGCTCATCATTTCCTCTTAAAAAATATCTATCTGTTTTTTTTAATACAGCGTCATTTAATCTTGTTTCAAAAAAAAATTTAGGCCAAAGCAACATTGGGCCCTCTTCATCTAAGGCTGTATAAAAATTATTTTTTTTTACTTTTTTTAGAATAAAATCTTTTTCTTTTGAAATACTTTTATCTAAATAAATAGCGTTTTTTAAATAAGGGAGTTGAGATGTTAAAAATCTTGATTTTGAGATTAAAATTTTAAAATTATGCTTTTTTATCAATTCATACGCTAAAAAAATTTTCGGCAAAAACTCTCTAACTTTTACTTCCAAGGGAAATAGTGCAATCATATTTTTACCAAAATAAATATTTTCTTAAAGCAAGATTAATTTTTTTTATTTCTCCATATGTTAAATTTTTCTTTGCTTTAAAAAGATTATTATAAGTTTTTTTATAATCAAAATTTTCACCATAATTCGTCTTAATATTTAAAAATTTATCCAATTTTTTTTTTTCTTCAGTAAAATTAGAAAAAAACTTTTCAAATTGTATATATAAAATTTTATTGCTATTAATTCTTTTTAAATTTTTCATATATTTTGGATACCATTTTAAGAATAAATCTAATTTATAACCTGGATAACCAAATGATTTTCTAGATTTCATACTAAAATATACTGATTTAGGATCTCGTAGAACAATGATAATTTTAGGACTTGTATAATATTTAGAGGAATTTAAAGGATCAAAAATATTTACACCTTGATTAATAAGAAAATGTTGTTTTTTTTTAATTGAAGGGACATTTATTAGAAAAATTTCATTTAAGAGCTTCCTCGCCTCATTTAAAAAAAAAATTTTTTTTTTAGGAATTATAAGTTTAAAGGGTCTTTTAATGCTATTAGAGCTTATAAAATTTTTTATTTTAAAGTTTAAATTCTTAAAATAAGACAATCTATTTTTAGAAAATTGTGGATATCCAAAATATTCGACATCTATAATTTTTCTTATAAAATCATTTATTAAAAAATTATATCTTCTTTTGTCCTTTATTAATTTAATTTTTTTATTATTTGAATTAACTTTAAGATTGCTAAGAAAGTTATTGTATGAAATAAAATCTTCTAATGATGAAGAATAATTGTGAAAATTGTTATTTTCATAAAATGATTTATATAAATTATCTAACCCATAAGGGTCATTTACCATTCTATATTCTTCTTCTCCAAATGGATTTATAAATATTTTTGATGACAAAAGTAAATCATGTATAGCTCCACTTCCACTATTTCCTGGGCTGCAAACTAAGACAGTTTTTTTTAACATCTGGTCAAATTAATTTAATTTTCTAGATATAGGATATATAGTATATTTCAAGTTATAATAAATTTATAAAAAATTTAATTTAAAAATTACCATAAATGATTTGTTTTATATCACATGATAGAGGGGGATCTGAATACTTATATGAATATATAAAAAGATATAGGATAAAAAAAAAAATTTTTTGTTTAAAAGGACCAGCTTATAAATTTTTTAAAACAAAAATAAAAAATTTAAAAAACTTTAGTTTTAATAGCTTAAAAAAACATAAGATAAAAAAAATTATCACTAGCACAAGTTTTATAAATTTTTATCATATTGAAGGCATAAAACTTGCAAAAAAAGAAAAAATACAATCTTACTCAATTTTAGATGATTGGAATGATTATAAAAAACGTTTTACTTTTAAAAAAAAATTATTTTTGCCAGATTATATTATTGTATACAACAAATATGCATACAACCTTGCTAAATCAGATTTTCCTAATCATAAAATAATTTTACTAGAGGATTTATTTTTAAAAAATATCCTAAAAAAAATAAATATTGGAAAAAGGAAAAAAAAATTATCTAAAAATAAAAACACTAAAATCCTTTATTTATCAGATCCGATTGAATTAAACACTCCTTCAAAAAGTAAAATGAAGTTATACAATGAAAAAAATGTAATAAGCTATATGTGTAAAAACATTTATAAGATAGCAAAAAATTACACAATACGCGTTAGAATGCATCCAAAATGTATTAAAGATAAATTAAAAATAAAAAAATATTTTAGAATGAACAATTTTAAAATAAGCTTTTCTAATAATAAAAATTTAATTTCTGACATTTTAGAACATGATATTATATTAGGATGCGAAACTCAGGCTTTAATACCTGCCTATTATTCTAAAAAAAGAGTTTTTTCTGTAATACCTAATTATGTTAAAAAAGAAAATAAACTAAAACATCTAAAGATTAAAGAATTAAGAAATATCAAATGAGTAAAATTAAATCACTAGTAATTGGATTGGGTAATATAGGATTACATTATGATCTGCCTAATTTTGATACTAACTTAAGTCATTGTAACTCATTAAATAATCACAAAAAATTTGAACTTGCTGGAGGTGTAGACACAAATAGATCCTCAAGAAAAATTTTTGAAAATAAATTCAAAAAAGCAGCATATAACAATATAAAGTTTGCAATTCAGAAAGTCAGACCTAATTTAATAGTTTTATCAACACCAACAAAAAATCACTTTAAAAATTTTAAAGAAATAATTCAAAATAAAAATAAAGATCTTAAATATTTAGTTTTAGAAAAACCTTTAAGCTATAGTTTTAATGAGGCCAAAAAAATTCTAAAAATTTGTAATCAAAACAAAATTAAATTTTTTATTAATTATCCTTATGTTCATGAAAATTATTTAAAAAAAATAAAGTTAATATTAAGAAACAATATTAATGATCAACCAATTATAAATCTTACTTATTCAAAAGGAATGCACCATATTGGATCACACTTATTGAAAATATTCATATATTTTTTGGGAAAACCTTCTCAGATAATAAAAATAAATTCAGAAAAAAATTCTGAAGATTTTTACTTCCAGGGTATTATAAAATTTAAAAAAATTGGAGTATATTTCAATTATTCTAAAAAAATTAATACAGCTAATATTGAAATTATTTATTCTCGGCATCAAATTATGATTGATTTAAACTCATTGAAAATATGGAATAGATCAAAGTTTAAAAAATTTGACTCAAATAATACCAATGTTTTGGGAGATAAATTTCATGTGGTAAAAAACTCTCTTAGTAACGCACAATATTTGTTCTATAGTTTTTTATTTAAAAGTTTAAAACAAAAAACAATTATTAATAATAATATTGACGAATTTTTTATAGAAAAAATATTATATAAAATTAAAAATAAATGAAAAAAAAATTAGCTCTTATTGGTGGAAAAAAAACGATTAAAAGTACACTTATTCCTTATTCATCGATTGGTAAAGATGAAGAGAAAGCAGCCTTAAAAGTAGTGAAAAAAAAAATTTTGTCAAATTTCATTGGATCTTATGAAAAAGATTTTAGAGGAAACTCTTTTTACGGTGGAAATTATGTAAAAAAATTTGAGAGATTATTTGAAAAAAAATTTAAAGTTAGACATGCCGTGTCAGTGAATTCATGGACATCAGGTTTAACAATTGCAGTGGCAAGTTTAGATATCTCTCCTGGTGATGAAATTATAGTTACTCCATGGACAATGACTGCAACTGTTGCAGCAATATTACATAATAATGCGATACCAGTGTTCGTTGATATAGATAAAAAGACTTACAATATTGATCCTATGTTAATTGAAAAAAAGATCACAAAAAGAACTAAAGCAATTCTCGCAGTTGATATATTTGGACAGTCGTGTGATATAAAAAAATTACTCAAAATTTCAAAAAAATATAATATAAAATTAATTACAGATAGTGCTCAATCGCCTGGTGTAAATAATGAGCTTGGAATAACGGGAACACAATCACACATTGGCGGTTTTAGTTTTAATTGTCACAAGCATGTGCAATGTGGTGAGGGAGGTATAATAGTTACAAACGACACAAAAATTTATGAAAAACTGTTGCTATTAAGAAACCATGGTGAAGTTGTGATTGATAATCCGAAATTTAAAGTAAACAAAAATCTTTTGACAAATTTAATAGGCTATAATTATAGATTAAGTGAAATACATGCTGCGATAGCATGTGAACAGGTTAAAAAAATTAATTATTATGTCAAAGATAGACAAAGGGTTGCTAAAGCTCTTTCCAAAGGCTTAAAAAATTTAAGAGGCTTGGAATTACCATATATTGCAAAAAAAAATTCACATGCGTTTTATATATTTCCAATCAATTTAAAACTAGATTCTTTACCTAAAGGAATAACTAGAAAAAAAATTGTAGCCGCACTGTTAGCAGAGGGAGTTACTGGTTTATCAGAAGGATATTCCAACCTGCATAAGCTAAAGTTATTTAAAAATAAAATTGCATATGGAAAAAATGGATTTCCTTGGAAAATAGGAAAAAAATTAAATGAAATAAACTATGATAAAATTTGCCCAAATGCTGAATATTTACATGAAAAAAGTTTTATAACATTCGAATTATGTTTAAATAAATTTTCAAATTATGAGCTAAATTTAGTTTGCGATGCTTTTCATAAAGTTTGGGATAATTTTGATGTATTAAAAAAAATTAAATATTAAAAACCATCATCCGGTCATTAAACTTCCAATTCTTTTTACTTTTTTATTAATTTTTGACCATTTTTTTTTCTTTTTTAATAAGCTAATAATATCTTTACACTCAAAATAAATATTTTTTTTTCCAAAAAACTCAATTATTTTTTTAATTAGAACATAATCTTCTTTCTGATCAATTGTTAAACCTAACTCTGGCCAATATAAATTTTCATCTGAAACTATATTTATTTGAGAAAAAATTTTTTTATTCCTTCTAAAAAAAAAAGTGACATGCTCTCTATCAATTTTCGATTTTGTAAGTTTATAAGCTTTTTCTAAAGCATTTAGTTTAAATATATTGATATCCATACCGTCAGGATAAGATCTTAGTCCAGCATTATGTAAATATTGAACATCATTTGTAAAAAAATTCAATATAAACATATCAATAAGTTTGCTATCAATTAATGGGCAGTCCGATGTGATTTCTACAATGTTTTCTACTTTATATTTTTTAGCAGCACCAATTACTCTTCCCATTACATCATATTCGCTACCCCTAAAAATTCCTAATTTGTACTGCTTTGCAAATTTTTCTAGTACATCATCTTCATTATTTTTTGTCGTAGCGAGAATTATCTTGTCAATAAAATTACTTTTTTTTACTCTTTTTACCAAATAATATAAGAGTGGCTTTCCCATAACCTTTTTTAGAACTTTGCCAGGTAATCTAGATGAAGTCATTCTAGCTTCAATTATACATGAGGTTTTTTTTATGGATGATTTATAAATATTTTTATACATGATTATTTCTTATATAATATATACGCTTATAAAAAAAATTTAATTTATGAAATTTGGTACTAAAGCCGAGAATCTTATCAACCTAAAGATTAAGTCAGCAAAAATTCCAAAATCGATATATTTCACAACAGATTATATTAATTCAAACTTTGAAAAATGTTTTGAGTTAATAAAATCAAAATTTAAAAATAAATTAATAATAAGATCGTCATCTTATTTTGAAGACTCTTATAAATCTTCTAATGCTGGGGCTTATAAATCAATCGGCAACATTAATGTTAAAAAAAAAAATTTAATTAAGGATGCCGTTGGTGAAGTAGTAAATTCATATCACAAAACAAATAAAAAGAATCAAATATTATTTCAAGAATATCTTGATAATGCTAAAATGTCTGGGGTTATAACAACTTGCAACTTAGAAGATTATGGGCCTTATTATAATATTAATTATAGTTTTGGAAAAAATACAGCATTAGTAACGTCGGGAAAAGATAGAACGTATAATACTGTAATTTTTAGAGAAGCAAAACTATCTAAATTAAATATTTTAAATAAAAAACTCATTAAATTATGCAAAGAGCTCGAAACAATTTATAAAAATAAATACTTAGATATTGAATTTTTAATTCAAAATAAAAAACTTTATTTGTTGCAGGTACGGCCGATAATTTTAAATAAAAAGAAAATTAACAAAATAAATATTGAAAAGAAAATTAATAAAGGATTATTAAAACTTGAAAGAAAAATAACAAAATTACAATCAAGTCACCACAATTTATTTGGTAACACAACCTATTTTGGGGTAATGCCAGATTGGAACCCTGCGGAAATAATAGGAATTAAACCAAAAGAACTATCAACTAGCCTTTATAGAGAGTTAATCACAAACAAGGTTTGGGCAGAAAACAGAGATGACTATGGTTTTAAAAATGTGAGATCAAATCAGCTCATGACTAATTTTCTTGGAACACCATATGTTGACATTAGGGTAGATTTCAATTCATGGATACCTAAAGTTTTAAATCAAAATTTAACCGATAAATTAGTTAAATTTTATCTTAGTTCGTTTAAAAAAAATAAAAGCCTTCATGATAAAATTGAATTTGAGGTTTTATATACTTGCTTTACTCCTTCATCCAACAAAAAGATTACAAAACTAAAAAAATTTAATTTTAGTAATAATGAAATTAAATTTATTTTAGACTCACTTAAACATATAAATCAAATAGCCATAAATAAACTGGATAATGAAATTAATAAAATTGAAGTTTTAGTAAAAAAACAAAAAGAAATTGCCAACAAAAAAATGTACCCAATAGAAAAAATTTATTGGTTGATAGAAGATTGTAAAAATTACGGCACAAGTTGTTTTGCTGGGATTGCTAGATGTGGATTTATTGGGGTGGAGTTATTAAACTCATTTGTCAAAGAAAAATATATTTCTGAAAAGGAGAGAAAAAATTTTTTTTCTTCTATAAACTCAATCACAACTGAGATGATAAATGACTTGTCAAAAGGTAAAGAAAAATTTATAAAAAAGTATGGTCATTTAAGACCAAATACATACGATATTTGCTCAAAAAATTATAAAGATGGATTTGAAGATTATTTTGGAAAAAAATTAAAAACAAAAAATAAAAAAAAAATCTATAAATATACTTTTAAAAAAATTTCAAAATTGAAAATAAAAAAATTTGTCAAAGATTTTTCTGGAAACAAAATTTCTTTTGAAAAACTAATTTTGTTTATTAAGAAAAGTATTTATTATAGGGAATACTCAAAATTTATTTTCAGCAAAAGTATTGATATGATATTTAATAATCTCAAACTAATTTCGAAAAGAACCAATATTAGTTTAAATGAAATTCAACACTTAGATATTCAAATTATCAAAGAAATGTATTACTCAATAAATACCAGAGATGTTTCAAACATACTTAAAAAAAATATTCAAAACAATATTGAAAATTATGAGATAAATAAATTTATAAAACTTCCTGAAGTCATAACTAAAAGTGATGACATTTATTCCCATATTGAAAATAAATCTAAAATAAATTTTATAGGTGATAAAGCTACTCACTCAGAAATTATATTTATAAAAAAAATAGAGAATCCAAAAAATTATAATAATAAAATTGTTTGTATTGAAAATGCTGATCCAGGTTATGATTTTTTATTTAACCATAAAATAAAAGGATTAATCACAAAATATGGGGGAGCTAATTCTCATATGACAATTAGATGTGCAGAATTAAACATTCCTGCTGCAATTGGAGTCGGTAACTATCAGTTTGAAAAAATAAAAAAAGAAAAAAAAATATTTTTAGATCCAATTAATAAAAAAATAACCTTATTTTAAAATTATTAAATGCAATTAGTGATTCTAGCATCCGGCTCTGGTAAAAGGTTAAGTCATTTAACAAAATCAAAGCCAAAATGCTTTGTTAAAATCGGTAAACTGAGAGTCATAGATTATTTAAAAAAAAATTTTAAATATTTTAACGAAGTAATTATTGTAGCTGGTTACAAAAAAGAGTTAATTTCAAAAGAATTTAAGAATTACATAATTGTAAAAAATAAAAGTTTTAAAAATACTAATATGGTACATTCTCTTTTTTGCGCAAAAAAATATATTAAAGATGATATAATAGTTTGTTATTCAGATATTATATTTTCACCAAAAATATTGATTAAAATGATTAAGAAGAAAAATACTCATATGCCTATTAATCAATCATGGTTAAAGACTTGGTCTTTAAGAATGAAAAAAAATAAAATTTCTCTTGATGCAGAAACCCTAGAAATCAATAAAAAAAATATTATTTCTTTGGGTGAAAAAATAATAAAAAAACTCCCAAAATACCAATTTATGGGCTTAGTGAGAATTTCAATCAAGGACTATCTTAAATTATATAAATATTACAAATCATTGAATAACAAAAAAATTGATATGACTAATTTTTTAAATTTATCAATAAAAAATAAAATTATAAGAATGAATTACTTTAAAACGTCAAAATTTTGGTTTGAAGTTGATACTGTTAGCGACGTAAATTTAATTAATAATTCAAAAAAATTCCAAAAAAATATTAGTTTATTGTTTAAATAGTGTATATTGCGCTAGCCCAACTTAGACCAACTCCAAAACCACTAAATATAACGATATCATTTTTTTTAAGTAATTTTTTATCTTTCAATCTTTTAAAAACATAAGGTATTGAAGCAGAAACCAAATTGCCATTTTGTAAAATTTCTGGCACTTTCTCGGAAGTCAATGAAAGATTATTTTTTAAGCTCTTTAATGCTGCTGAACTAGCCTGATGAAATATAAAATATTTTATTTTATCCTTTTTCAAATTATTTTTTTTAATTATATTTTTAATTTGTAATGGAACTTTGGAATTTACAAAGCTTAAAATTCCCAGGCCATCCATGTATATATTTTCTAAATTTCGATGGTTTCCGCTTTTATCTATAGTTATTTTTTTAGTTTGATTAGAAAGTTTTAATCTATTTAATCCTGCAGGTATTATAAGTTTTTTATAATTTTTTCCCGATGATGCAAACATACAATCAAATTTTTTTATTCTTTTTGACTTTGCAATTAGAGTTACAGATGCAGCATCGCTAAACAATAGTCTTGTAGATCTATCTTTTTTATTAATAAATTTAGAATATGTATCTGCATTTATAACTAATATATTTGAACAAGTATTATTTACTATTAAAGAATTGGCTAAATATAAACAATATATAAATCCTGAACATCCATGATTTACATCCATTGTAAAAACATTTTCTTTTAAATTTAACAACCCATGTAATATAGACGAATTTGAGGGTAAATAGTGATCTTGAGTTTGTGTACAAAAGATCAAACCATCAACTTTATCAAAAAAATTGGAATTTTTCCTTTTTGCAATTTTGCATGCTTTGTGAGCCATATCTAAGGAAGTTTCATTAGGATTAGCATAAAATCTATTTTTCACTCCTGAGTAGGAGAATATTTTTTTCATTTTCCAATTCGGATTCAGCTTTTCAAGAGACTCGTTAGAGACTCTATTTTTTGGTAAGTACAAATAAGTATTTACTATATCTAAAGACATTTAATGACCACCAAGATATATGACTTGACCTGTTATAAAGTGTGAACTTTTTTTAATTAAATACTTCGTCAAATCAAATATTTCAAGATTATTGTTTGTTTTTTTAATTGCACCTAAATTAATTATTTCTTTTTGCATTTTTGAAGAAATTAAATTTTTCTTATCTGTGTCAAGGATTGTAGGACAAATACAATTACAAGTTATACCGTATGAAAAAATCTCTTTTGAAAGTGATTTTGTAAATCCTATTAATCCTAGTTTGCTTGATGAGTAAATTGTATCACCTCCATTTAATAATTTTGAAGAAATTGAACCTATGTTAATAATTCTTCCTTGTTTGCTCTGCATCATTAACTTGATACATTCTTTGGTTAAAATCTGGACTGAGATTAAGTTTATTTTTGCTATTTTTAAAATATCTTTTTCATTCATAATTAATAAAGGATAAAAGCTATTTACATACCCTGCGTTATTTATCAAAACATCAATTTTTTTATACCTTTTTGAAATATTATTCATCATACTCATAATCTTTTTTAAGTTTTCAAGGTCGAGTCGATAATGTTTATATCTTTTATTTTTTATTTTTGATGCTCTTCTGGAACATCCAATTACAATATTATTTTTTGAATTAAGAAATTTTTTAGCTAAATAGAGTCCCAAGCCCGAAGAGGTTCCTGTAACAAAAATAATCATTTTTTTTTTATTTTATCGCAAATTAAATCAATCAATTTATCAATAGTTGATATATTTTCGGGTTTTTCAATAATTTTTTCATCCGCTATTTTTATTTTCTTCTTAAATAATTTATTCACTTTTTCCTCAAGAGAAACTAGTAAACCTATTAACTCAACTGAATCAAGTTCTGTTTTTGGTCCAGTTAAATGAGTTGAAGTTGCTTTTTTTATTTTTTCACTTTTTGATCTTTCTTTATTAAATTTGTCAATTTCATCAAAAATAATATCAGTAATTTTATTTCTCATTTATAATAATTTTTTTTTTAAGAAGTAAACTTAAAATTTTTTTTTGTCCAGGAATTTTATCTTTTAAAGTTTGAATTACTAAATCTGAATTTGTTGGTTTTTCAAATTTTAAATCGCCACCCACTAAATTTTTAATTTTACCTTTTTTAAATTTACTATAAAGCATTTTTGGATCCCTTTTCATACATACTTTAAGAGGTGTTTTAACCCAAATTTCTAGATAATCGTTTTTTAAATTTTTTTTTATTAACTTTCTCTGCTTATTTGTATGATGATTTGTTGAAACAATTAAAACTAATTTAGCTTTTAAAACAATCTTTGCTAATTTAAGATAACTAAGTGCTGACTTAATTCTTGATTTCTTATCATAACTTTTGTTATTAAATATTAATTTCCTTATTTGATCTCCATCAAAAATGATAGAGGGTATCTCAATTTTATCTAGCTCTCTTTTAAATTTTTTTGCTAATGTAGTTTTTCCAGAAGCTGGATAACCAGTAAACCAAATTGATATTTTTTTATTTAATTTCATTTTTTTTTAAAAAATCAAAAATTATATTTGACAAAACTAAATTCCCATTTCTATTTAGATGTGCACCATAACCTTTTTCCGTATAGATATCTCTCATTTTAATATTTTTAGGTATCAATTTTAATATGTCCAAACAGATGACATGTTTGGAAATTTTTTCAATTAAATTATCATAATAACTTTTTTTAAATTTTTTGTAATAAAAAAAATCTAATTGAGAAGGAATCATTATTATAATTATTTTTTTTTTTTCTTTTTTAATCTTCTTTATTATATGTAATGTTGTATCTATAGCCTCTTGATTTCTTAAAAGTTTAATTTTATCTTGAAAATCATAAAATAAAGGTCCTACACTGTTAAAATCTTTAAATAATTTTTCATTAAAAATTTTAAAAATTTTCTTGTTAAATTTTATTTCTATGAATTTAGAAATTAAAAAAACAATCATTTTTGATTTCCTTGAAAAGTTAATGCCTAATGAAAATATATATGGAAACTTCCATAGGTATTTCTTGAATTTATTTTCATAAAAAAAATCATAATCGATAGTTTTTTTGAAAATCTCCTTCTTTTTGTATAGTTCATCTAAATTTTTAATCTTATTTCTTATTAGTTTAAACTTATTTTCTCCTATTTGCTTATATCTTGGTTTAAAATTATAAATATTTCCGAATTCAAAATAATGTTTCCAAACTGATAAATTTCTTCTTATTGTTTCTGGCCCAAATCCAAAAATTATAATTTTTGATTTATCAATTTTTTTTTTTTTGTTTCTTTTATATTTTAAATATGACTGATCTAGACCATAATTCCCAACACCAAAATTTTTTACATTTTGTTTGAGTTTTTTAGACAGAAAATATTGCCAAGTTTCATGATCGTTAACAAATCTACAAAATGTAAGGCTATCTCCATATGTAGAAATTTTTGATTTTTTTTTAAATAAATTATTAAATCTTTCCCCTAATTTACCTATTCTATATTTAGATCTTATCAATTTATTTCCACTATAAAAAATCTCTACATTAGAAATATTTGCTTTATTTGTGGTTCCTAGATCCGGGTCAAAAAAATATAATTTATTTCTTATTAAATCATTTTTATCTATTTTAATTTTTAAATCTTTTTCAGTAATTAAATTTGTTATTATTTTGTTTTTTTTCCAATCAAAACTTTTATCAAAAAAATTTCTTAATTTTTTGACAATTATTTGTAAATTTAATTCAATTATTAATACTATTAAAAAAAAAATAACGAGATTAGACATTTTAAATTATAAAATTTATATAAATATTTATTAAATTTTGAGTAATTTTATTTTATATCATAAAACTATAAAATTCTTTGAAATTAAAATTTAAATAACGAAAAAAAGACAATTTTCAATATATTTAATTAATTGTTGATTTTAACTTTAGGTGAGTTATTTATAAATACTTTAATCTGATGTCCTATAAACATAACTTTACATTTACATCTTTTATAAAAAATGAAGTTGTTTTTCCAGAAAACCTTGAGCAATTAACAAAATATCTAAAATCAAAACATACAATTATAGGAAATTTAAGATCATATGGTGATACTTGTGTGGGCAAAAATTCTAAACATATTTCTTTAAAAAATTTTAATAAGATTATTAATTTTGATAAAAAAAATGAATTAATTGAAGTCCAATCAGGTTTAATGCTCAAAGATTTCTTTAATTACATTGTTAAAAAAAACTTTATCCTTGAATGCATGCCTGGTTGTAAATTTGTCACTATAGGAGGCATGATAGCAAATAATATTCATGGTAAGCTAATAATTGACAATTCTCTTAGTAAAAAAATAGTTTCGATCAAATTGATAGGAAATAATTACAAAATTATTGAATGTTCTAGAAATAAAAACAAAAAACTTTTCGACTTAACTATTGGTGGAAAAGGTTTGACCGGACCAATTTTGTCAGCAAAAATTAGAGTAACGAAGTTGCCCTCAAAAACAATTTATCAGGAAACTTATTATTTTGATTCTAAGAGGAGTTTTATAAAATATTTAAAAGAATTAAAAAAATTTAAATATTCTGTAACGTGGCTTAATTTTACAAAAAAAAATTTTGAAGGGATGATACTTTGCGGCAAATATATTAAGAAAAAAAAATATAGTAATTCTGGTGATTTTAATTTACCAAAAATATTAATTTATTTGATATCTCTAATTTCCACCAATAAATTGTTCATAAAGTTTTTTAATTTTATCTTTAAAAATAAAAATTTTTTTTTACCAAAAAAGTTTATAGCTCTAAACGATTATTTTTTTCCGCAAAATAAGATACTTAATTGGAACAAAGTATATAAAAAAAATGGTTTTATTCAGCTTCATTTTTACTTAAGTAGTAATCAAATAAATCTGGTTGATGAAATTAAAAATGAGCTTTTGTCTAATGAAATTTACTCTAATCTTGCTGTAATAAAATTTCATGAAAATATTAAAAATAATAAAATTTCTAAATTGTCTTTATCATTAGATGTGCCATTAAATAATAATAAAATTATTATAATTTTAAATAAATTTGTTAAAAAACATAATTTAAATGTAAATTTAGGCAAAGATATAATTTTAAAAAAACCAAACAAAAAAATTTATTTAAATAATGAAATTTTAATGAAAAAATCTAAAAAATTTATCATGAAAAATGTAACATCAAATTTTTTTGAAAGATTGAAGAATGCATACTAAAAAAAAATTATTTATACATGGCGGGTCTTCCTTAATATCTATATATTTTATCAAACATTGTATCAATGAGTATGATGAAATTCATATCTTCTCAAGGAATATAGCTAAAACTAAAAATTTATTAAAAGATTTAGATCAAAAAAAAATAATACATTATGAGAATAATTTATCAGATATCAATATCACGCTTGATCATATTAAAAAACTACCAAACGACTTAACAGGAGTTCTTTGGGTTACTGGTAAAACTGGTGATCCTGAAGAGGAGATAAAAAATATAAGTTTTTTAAAAGAAAATTTGAAAGTTAATTTTTTAAATCCAGTTATATGCATTAATGAAATAGTTAATAAAATGATTTTTGATATTCCTAATAGTTTTATTTGCGTTATTACCTCTGTTGCAGGATTAAGAGGTAGAAATAAAAGATTATTTTATGGATCAGCAAAAGGAGGTCTAATAAATTTCTTGTCTGCATTAAGACAAAGGTTAAATGGAAAAATAAAAGTTGTAACTGTAATCCCTGGTTATATTGATACAGAACCATTTTCAGAAACAGCTCCGGGTTTTTTGATAGCTAGTCCAGAAAAATTCTCAAAAACTATTATAAAAGGAATCAAAAAAAATAAAGAAATTATTTATATTAATTTTATTTGGAAAATAATTATGTTTTTTATAAATTTAATTCCTGAAAAAATTTTTAAAAAACTTAGTTTTTAATGAAAAAATTTTTTTATGATAATATTGTTGTAGGAAGTGGAATTAGTGCTCTAGGAATAATTCACGGATTAATTAAAAATAATAAAAAAATAGTCGTAATAGATCCTCTTATTGATTTAAGTGAATTTAATAATGGAAATTCTAAAACTATTTTTTGTGACGAAAAATTACCACTGCCATATTACAACGCATCAAAATGGAAAACTCTAGATCATTTCAAATTAATGAGTCAAAAAATTTTTGGTGGTCATACAAATTTTTGGGGTGGAAACTCTATGAGAATTTATAAGAATTCGATTGAGGATTGGCCGATAAAATTTGAGGAGATTGAGAAATATTATGATTATTCTGAGAAAGTACTTAATGTACAACATTACAATGATGAAATTTCAAATTTATTTAATATTAAAAAAAGATTTAGAAAAAAAATTGATAAAAATAAAATGCTTAAATATAAAAAAAATGATGAATATATATTTGGGAAATCAAGAATTTCAAGAAAATTTAGTTCATTAATTGACGATAAAGAACAAATCTTAAATGTCAAAGACTTATTTATTAAATTAAAGAATGAAAATAAAATTAAATTTATAAAAGGAGAGCTAATTAAATTTCTTAAAAAGAAAAATAAATACCAGTTAATTCTTAGAAATAACAAAAATAACATTTTCTGTAAAAGACTGTTTATTGCTACGGGTGCACTAAATACAAAAAAAATAGTTTATAGCTCTATAAAAACTAACAAGAAAATTTTAAAAATAAAACAATCACAAGGTTTCTTGGTGCCTGCAATTTTAAAAAAAGATCTTTTAATAAATAAAAAAAATGCTTCACTATCTGATTTTCATTTAATTTTTAAAAGATTCTTCAAAAAAAACCTATATTTAGAAATCAAATACTGTCCTGAACTTATTAAAGAAACATTTAGAGAAAGATATGGTTTATTATATTATATAATTCCAAAAATAATTTTTAAAAGAATTGTTATATTATGGGGATTCATTCCATCTGAATATTCATTTAATTATAGAATGAGAAATAATAAAATTTTGATATCAAAAGAAAATATAAATAAGAAAATAAAGATTAAGAATGAATTAATAAAAAGATTTAATTTGATAAATAAAAATTTTAGTATTCACATCTTGAAGTTTTTTCTGAAATTTACTCAATTTGGTAGAGGTTATCATATTGGGGGATGTTTCCCAATGACAAATAATTTTTTTAAAAAAAAAAATCTTGTCACAAATTCAAAAGGAAATTTGAATATAAAAAAATACAAAAATTTATTCATAATAGATAATTCAATTTTAACCTCTATACCTTCTTGTTCTTTGGGTTTGACTTTATTTGCAAATGCTTTAAGGATAAGTTCAAAAATTAAATGATTTTTTTTTTAAAAGCTAAATCAAGATTTGGTTTTAATATCTCAATAAAACAGAACATATCATTTTTCTTTAAAACTTTATTTAATCTGAATAGAAAAAAAAGTAATGTGAAAAACACAGATTTATTTAACTTTTATAGCAAATCCAATATATATCTTCTAGAACATGGAAGGTCTGCTTTTTATCTTTTTTTATTAGCTTTAAAAAAAAAAAACAAAAAAAAAGAAAATAATTATAAACTCATTTACTCTGTTCGAAATGATCAATATGATAATTTACGCAGGTTTTGAACCTATCTTAGTTGATTTAAAAAAAAACTCTTTGGAGACAGATACTAAAAAAAAAAATTATTGAATTGAAAAATGAAATTGCTGCAGTTGTAATTACTCATCTCAATGGTTTCAATGATGATGTTCTGAATGCAAGAAAAATTATTGATGAAATAAACTCGAACAATGAAATTGAAAAAATCTATTTAATTGAAGATTGTGCTGTTTCATTAGGATCAAATAAACAGGGAATTTATGCAGGTAATATAGGAGATTTTGCAATTCTTAGTTTTAACATAATGAAAAATGTTACAACTTTAACGGGTGGGGCCTTAATAAAAAATAATAATGATTTAAATATAGAAGAGGTGTTTCTATCTTTTAAAGATGAAACAAATATCTCGTCAATTAAAAAAAGTATTTTTGTCTTCCTTTTGCAAATATTAAATTCTAAAGTTTGTTTCCCATTTTTTTTTCAATTTATAAAAATTTCACATAAATTAAATTTCAGATTTTTTTTAAAAAAATATAGGACTGACTTTAAAGTTTTTATTTTGGATGAAATACCTAGTGAATATTTAAGAAAATTAGATTCTAAAAAAAAGGATTTGTTATTAAATCAAATACCAAATATTTACGATAACCAGTTATCGAGAATTCAAAAAGCTAAAATATATTTTGAAAGATTAAGCGAACTCGATTCTTTCTATTTTCCACAAAACAACTTTGATACATCAAATATATTTATTGATTTTCCAATAATATGTAAAAGTATCGATCTTAAAAGGTTTATATGGAATTTATCCTTAGAGAAAAATATTGACATAAAAAATTACTATTATTCAGATTGTGGCGACGAGAAAATATATGAAAAATATAAGGAAAAAAATGAAATTTTTAATTCAAGCAATATTGCCAAAAACATTTTTATGCTGCCTGTAAATCAAAAGTTTAATAGAAATGATATTGATAGAATAATTAATTTTTTATTTGAGGCCGTAGAATTATTTAAAAGCAAAAAAACATAAATCAACTTTATATTGATATGAAGAGAAATATAAATGTAGGTATACTTACTAATAAAAATGATTTTTTATTAAAATTTTTAATACAAAAGATTTCAAATATAAGAAACATAAAAATTTATTTATTCTTTGCAGAAAACAAAAATAAAAAAAAAGATTTAAAAATTTTTAAAGAAAGAACAGGTTCTTATTTTTTTAATAAAAAAATTAATTTAAAAAATTCAATAGAACCAAAAAAATTTTATTTTAAATCACACAATAGCCTAAAATTTTTCAATTTTATAAAAAAAAATAAGATTCAGTATATTTTAAATTCATATACTCCAAATAAAATCAATAATAAAATTATTCAATCAACTAAAGGAATAATTAATTTTCATCCTGCAATTTTACCTAATTACAGAGGGTGTACTACTGTAGAATGGACCCTCCTTAATAAAGATCCACTTGGTATTACTGCCCACTTGATGGATAATAAATATGATGCTGGACCAATAATAAAAATTAAATATTTAAAATTTAAAAAAAAGGAAATTAGTTCCTATAAGGATGTTAGAATAAAAATTTATTTATTGATGCTTAGCTTGGTGAAAACAATTTTAATTAAAATCGCCAAAAAGAAATTATCTTATCATATACAAGATAGCAAAAATGCTAATTTTTACCCTGTTATGAAAAAAAATATATTGAATAAGATTAAAAATAAAATAAAGTCAAAAAATTTTGAATTTAATAAAAAAAACTATTTATAAAATCGAATATCTATTCAAATTTAAAATCTATAATTTATGAAAAAATCGTTAAGACGTTTTTTTTGCTTAGTTGGAAATTATATGCCTCCAAAATTAAATTGCTATTTTTATAAACTGGCTGGTGTGAAATTTAATATTAGTAAAGTTTGGATTGGTAATAAATGTTATTTAGATACGATGTTTCCAGAGCAAATTATTATTAATGATGAGGTATGTATTAGCTCGCATGTTAAAATAATTACACATTTTGACCCATCAAAAAGTATCAAAAATCATAAAGTAAAAAAGTATAAAAAACAGGTAGTACTTGAAAATGGTGTGTTTATTGGGCCAGGATCAGTAATACTTCCAGGAGTTAAATTACGATATAATTCATTCATTAAAGCAGGTTCAGTTATAAAGAAATCAACAAAAGAAAATTCAATAATTGAAGGTAATCCACAAAAAGTGATTGGCAACTTAAGTGATAAAGTTGCTAATAGGATTAACTTGTTAAATAAAAATTACAATTTTTAATGAAGGAGTCAAAAATTTTTAATATTAAAAATCAAAAAAATTTTACTTTTAAAATTTTACTTGTTTCAATCTTTATAATTTATGCAGTAGATATTTTTATATTTCCCGAGTCTTTTGTGCATGGAGGAAGCGCTGTTACAAATTGGGCATATTTTAAAGATATTTTAAATAATTTTAATAATTTTGATTACTCAGGCTTACAAGAATTGAGATGGAATTATGCAGAATTTAGATGGGGGTTTTTTATTTTTCCTCTAATTTTCTCTCTATTTGTAAATGATCCAATTAATATTCTTTTTTTAACAACTCCAATTATAGTTTTATTAGCCCTCTTAACATTTATACTTTCACTTAAAAATCACTTATCAATATATGGAATTTTATTTTTTGCCGTTACTTGGATAATTCACCCAGAAATAAAAGATTTTATATATTCTTTCTCTACAAATGGAGTTTCTTTATTTGCACTTTCTATAGTTGTTTTCTTTCTTTCTAAATATGATCTGGCAAATCTAGACTTAAATAAAAAAATCATTATCACTCTTATTTTTTTTTGGTTTTATGGAATAAAAGAAACTAATTTAATGTTTGCTCCATTCTTGATTTTTATGTTTAAGAACTTTGAAATAAAACATTTTTTGATAATTTCAATAACAGTTATTTTTTTATACTCAGTTGAGTCTATTGGTGTGTATATATTATCTGAACAAAATATTTCTTATGGAAGATTTTTTTATCAGTTATTTGATGATTCTCCACACGCATGGAATAATATAATTACCTCTAATTTAACAAAATTGGGTATAGATATTTCAGGACAAAATCTTAACGCAGAGTATGCAAGAAATCTTGCAGATGGTGCAATTTTTTCTAGATGGTATTTTACAGGACTTACTTTGAACTTTTTTTATTATATTGGCTTAGTTATATCAATTATAAATATTTTAGACAAAAAAAAGGACCATTTTATTAGAAATATCAGTTGGTTATATTTAACATATTTTTTAACAATTAGTTTCTCTTTAGTAAGTTTATTTCCTCCAAAACCATTTATACATCTTAATTTTGGAATACAAATTATTGGATTGCCCTTAGCTTTGATATTATTTTGTAAATTTTTAGATCAAATATTTAAAAAAATAAAATTTAAGTTTTTAAATTTTGTAATACTATCTTTTTTACTAATATTATTAAATATAAAATCTATAAATCATTATTATAAAGTTGGCATAAATGATATTAAAAATACAGATTATAACTTATTAAATGTTGCAAGATACATTGAGAATTTTACAAATAAAGTTAATTCATTTGAGTGCCTTTTAATAAAAGGAGATCCATTGTTGTTGTATCATGTAATTGATGAAAAATTAAATAAGAAACACAAATATGAATTAAAAAAATTTATGAATCAGGATAAGTATGAGTTTGTTAATATTATTACAAGTAAAAAAATTTATGAATTGCCTAATAAATCTAATTGTAAAAATAATGAATTTATTTATAAATTCGATATTATTAGTAAATGATTAATCTGGAAAAATTTTTTTTCAAAAAAATCCCTTTATGGATCTATTTATTAACATTAATATTTGGGATCATTATTTTATCGTTATATGGCTCAGTCGTTAGACATGTTGCAAAAGGTGGTAACTTAACAGGACAAATTGGAATTATAGCTGAAAGCATTGCAAAATACCCTGGAAGATTGATTACATTATTAAATAGCTACGACATAGATCCTAATCCACAAATTTTTGAGGCTGATGAAGAATTTATATTAAAAATACATAATAATGAGTTATTTAAAAAATATGAGGATGGTTTTTTATTAGTCTCAAGTTTCAATTTAGAGGAGGGCCCTAATGTTCAATTATTTTCATTAAAAGAACAAAAGTATTTGTATTCTTGGGAACCGCCCTTAAAAGAAATTCATAAAAAATCTCCAAATTTTGTTGATGGATTAAATGTTTCTAGATTTTATAGAACTTTGCATCCTGTGTTGTTCAACAACGGGGATTTAATTTTTCACAGCGGCGGAGGACCTTTAGTAAGGATAGATAAATGCAATAATTTAAAATGGATCGTAAATGATTTTTATCATCACTCTAATGTTTTGTTCGAGGGAAAAATATATTCAGCAATAACTATTAATCACGATATACCAAGTGATTATCTAAATGATGCAATCTCCATCATTGATGCAAAAAACGGTAGGGTAGAAAAAAATATTGAAATTTATGATATAGTCTCAAATTACTTAAAAGAAAATTTTTCTTTACTTTATGGAATAGGTGAGTTTGAAAGAGATCTTTTTCATTTGAACTCAATTTATCCTATAAAACAAAATGATAATTTTTTTGAAAAAAATGATCTTGTAGTTAGTTTAAGAAATTTATCTACAGTTTTAGTTTACAGGATGTCTACAGATCAAATAATATGGATGAAAACAGGTCCATGGGTAAATCAACACGATGCTCAGTATTTAGGAAATGGTATATTTTCAGTTTTTTCAAATAATAATACAAGAGGTCTCGAACCAAATGATTTTAAGCCCTTAAAAAACTCAGATGCTTTTATTTATGATATGAAAGATGACACTTTCAAAAAGCCATATAGTAAATTTTTAAAAAATGCTAAAATGAGATCTTCTGGTTTACTTGATATTCTTGATGAAAATCACGCGATAATTCAATTAAATAATATTGGGAAAATTATTAGAGTAAATTCAGAAAAAATGGTGTGGACTTATCAAAATTATTTAGGTGAAAATAAAAAAGGCATGATAAATTGGAGTAGATATATAAAAAATTCAGATATTGATTTATCTTTTTTAAAAAATAAAAAATGTGATTAATATTTAAAATTTACTTTTTTGAATAAAACTTAATTTGTTTCTCGTTATAAATTCCTAGTGGTTTTTCATTTAAGAAAAAAATGCTTTGATCATTTATTTTATCATATTTATAAGCCCATTTACGTTGTAGGTTAGTAATTAAAAATCTAGCATTAGCAGCCCTTCCATCTGTAATTATTATTGTTCCGGGTGTTAAAAAATGCTCAATCTTTAATATATCAGCTGACATTGGCATCATGTCTTTATGATTTGTGGTAATTCCATTAATCTTATTTTTAACATTAAATTGATCTGGACCATCTAAATATATCAAATCTGGATTAATAAGAGGTAATTTTTTGTAGTTAGTACAAATCTTTTCGTTAAAAGTTGACATCTCTACTTTGCTATAATGAAAAAATACTACATTTCGTAAATTTTTTGGAATTCTTTTTTTTGAGTAGTTAATGTATTTTTTTAAATCATCAACACAATGTACCTCAAAAGGATTATTTCTTCTCAGATTTTTAATTTCTTTATGATATTTTTTTTTATTAATATTCAAAGCGTGGGCAAAAATAAATGTTGACCAACCAGTCCCCATTTCCAAAATTGTTGTTCTTTTATATTTTAATGTATATTGATGTAATAAATATAAATCATTTAACTCTGGCTTATAAATCTCTTTAACGTGCATTTCATTTACTTTTCTGTCTCTTGAAAATGAGGGTTTAATTAAATTTTCAAGACCATGCTTTTTAAAATATTTGATAATTTCTTTTTGAGAAGGTACTTTTATTAAACTAAATTTCATAATTAATTTTTTTATTATTGTTCTAATATTACTCTTATTTATTTGTCAACCTAATACGTAAGTCGTTTAAATCCCATTTGTTTTATTGGACCTTCTAATTTTTTATCTAAAATTTCCTTTTTTTCAAAATAAGAAATTTTTTCAAAAATTGTATGGCATGCTTTCTGATATTTTTTTACACTTTTATCATCGTGTTTGAAATTTGCATAACATCTATCTGACGCAAGAATGTTGTATTTTAACATTTCTTGATTAAAGTAAGTAATTGTAACTGGCCAATTTTTTGTATGCAGTTTAAATGTTGCAAGAGGGTTGATTCCATTAATTTCAATATCTAAATCATTTTCTTTTGCCGCCTTTTTCCAGATATTCTTTATTTTTATACCAATTTGATCTAATTTATTTCCAAGTTTTAACTTTTGATGTTTTTTTATAAATGTTATAGCGCAAGAAGGTCCCACTCTTTCAGTCCAAAAACTACTACTAACAAAGGTTTTTAAAACAAAATTTATTATCTCTTTCTTACCAATTATTGCCGCCATCGGTATTCCATTTGAGATAGTTTTTCCATAAACTACAACATCTGGATTAACTTTTATTTTTAAATGAGATCCCCCAGTATTTAATCTCCACCCAGAAGTTATTTCATCAAATATCAAAATACATTTATTTTCGGTAGCTATTTTTCTTAATTCAATTAGATAGTCTTTATGAGGCATAGTTTCTCTGCAGGGTTCCATAATTATAGCTGCACATTTTTTAGCATTTTTTTTGACTACATTTTCTAAATCCTCCCAGTTATTAAATCTAAAGGGAATAACACTACCTTTAAGTCCCTTGGGAACACCTAAAGGCTCTAGTCCTGGAAGAAGATGTTCATTTAATTTTTTTTTTGATTTTAAATTTGCCGATAAATACCAATCATGCCATCCATGGTATCCACAAAATAATATTTTATCTCTTCCGGTATATGCTCTGCTTAAACGAGCAGCAACTGACATTGCTTCGCCTCCAGTCCTCGCGTATCTTACTGAGTCAGCCCAAGGGTGAATCTTTAAAAGCAACTCAGCAAGTTCTAAATCTTCTGGAGGATTTAATGTTGTCATTGAACCTGATTTTATAGCTTTAATAGCAGTTTTATTTATATCTTCATCAGAATATCCAAGAACACTCGTGCCAATACCTACCATTGTAAAATCATAATATTTTTTTCCATTCAAATCCCATAAATTTATTCCTTTCGCTTTTGAATAGTATGTTGGCCAGTTTCCACCAGGTAAATACATTTCAGGTCTTTTGCCAAGCAAACCACTTATTCCAGGGATAATTTGATTTGCATATTTTTGTAATTTTTTATTGTCTTTTTTTAATTTAGTAATCATTAAGATTTTTTTAAATGTTAATTCTTTTTTTTTAGATATTCAAAAAGTTTGATCTGATCACATCTCTCAGAACATTTATGACCTTTTGGGAAATTGCCAGTAATATGCATTTTTCTAAGCTCATTATATTTCTCACCATTCCAAATATTTTTAAGGCTATTTTCTTTTACATTTCCAAGAACTATCTCGTTATTTGAAATTTGTGTACATGGGACTACGTTTCCTTCAGCCATGACTGTTGTTGATGTCCATGGGAATTCGCAGTATTGTTTTGCATAATGTGACATATTTTTAAGATCTTTATTTTGTTCAAAGTACCATCTATTATCCTGACTTTTTACATAAGCATAAACATCCTCATTTTTCCAAAAATCTAAAAATTTTTTATGTAGTTTAAGACTTTCTTCTTTGCTGTCGAAAGCTATCATGCAAGGGACTAGTAGAGTTTTAAAACCTCTTTCTTTTTTAATTTTAATTAGTTTAAAAATTTTTTCTATGGATTCATTGTAATTCGCTTTTTTTCCTCTTATTGCTTTTATTTTTTCATCATCCATTGCATCAAGAGAAAATTTTAATACTGTAAGTCCATTCTCCATTGCTTCTACTGCTTTATCTACAGTCATTGTTGCTGGTGTACAGGAAAAATAAGTTGGAATATTTTTTTCTTTGCAGGCTTTTAGTCTTTTGATTAAATATTTATCTAAAAAAGGTTCACCATAACCATGTAAAATTAAACATCGTGATACAACAGAAAAATAAAAACCATTTTCAGAAACTTCCTTATGATTAAATTTTGCATCTTTTTCAAGCCAATCCCAAAACTTATTTAGATCTTCATTTTTGTGTACTTTAATATTATCAAGCATATCTTCAAACATACCATCATTAATCCAAATATTTTTTCTTTGCATAGTGGTAGTTCTTGGACACATCACACACTTCATATTGCAATAATTTGTAGTCTCTATATTAAATAATGTAGGTGACTTATCCCTCAGTATTTCTAATTCTTTTTCAATTGTCTCAACTTCACTGAGATTTAACTTATATGAGCTAATCTTTTTTTTTAATGGAAAAGACTTTTTAAAAAAATTTATATCATACATAAAACACCTTTTTAAATTTTAAAATTCTCCCAATATCGCATTTTTTTACTTACAGATTTCTCACCTTTTAAAAATTTTTTTTTTCCATTCCCAACTATCGTTGGAATTTTTCTTAAAAGTGAAGTTAAATTGTCAATTCCGGCCTCTGAAAGAGAAGCTGCTTGGTCTGTTCCCCAGCTAGCTCTATCAAGAGTAATGTGTCTCTCTATATAATCTGCACCTAAGAAATATGCTGTTATAGATGGACTTACCGAACTTTCGTGCCCACTATATCCAACTTCACAATTAAATTTTTTTTTTAAAGTTCTTATTAAATTTAAATTTAACAAATTTTCATCGCATGGATATATGGAAACACTGTGCATTAAAATAAAATCACATTTATGATATTTAAAAATATTGACTGCTTTTTCAATGTCTTTCATTACACACATACCAGTCGATATAAAAGTTTTTTTTCTTTCTTTAGCAACTTCATTTAAAAATTTTAAATTTGTAATCATTGCTGAAGCTATCTTATTATATCTAAATTTAAGTTTTTTGACTTGTCTTAAGCTATTAATATCCCAGCAAGATGTAAACATTTCTATTCCAATTTTATCTGCATAATCTTTTAATTTTTTATATTGAGTTAAGCTAAGTTCAATTTTTTTTTTATAATCTAAATAACTTATAAGTCCCCAAGGTGTTTCTCTTAATATATTTTTTTGATTTTCAGGTATACAAATATCAAGATCTCTTTTTTGAAATTTAACTGCATTAAAATCATACTTTTTAGCAAGTTTAATTAGCTTTTTTGCATCTGAAATTGAACCATTGTGATTAATACCTATTTCTGCAATTAAAAAAGTTGGTTTTCTTCTAAAGTTACTTAATTCTGTATCTTCATCAATATCTTGATCTTGATCGTACAAATCATGCAAAGATTTCCCTTTACTGGTAATTAAATATTTAAACGAACTTATGCTATTCGCACGCTCTTTAGAATTTTTTATTTTTATAAAACCTTTTTTCTCTAGATTTTTTAGGCCATAATTTAGTTTACCTAAACTATAACCTAGCTCTTTCGCTAACTTACGTTGAGAAAAACCTGGAAAGGTATTAATTTTTTTTAAGATTTGTGAATATTCTTCTTCTTTCATAGTGTTCAATAATGAACACTATACTGTTCAGTTTTGAACAGTAAAGCAAAAAAACATATTTTTTAATTGCAATAGATAATTTTGAATTTACTAACTATAAAAATTTTTTTCAGTGCATAAATCAAGCCAATTGGGCTATTAGTACTGGTCAGCTACATGCGTTACCGCACTTCCACACCCAGCCTATCAACGTGGTGGTCTACCACGGCCCTATAGGAAGAACTAGTTTTGAGGTGAGTTTCCCGCTTAGATGCTTTCAGC
>MDTD01042822.1_pt1 | contig 41890 bp, 39 predicted proteins | sample 811221 | NCBI WGS metagenome assembly MDTD01 (sample SAMN05326646, study PRJNA326480) | marine metagenome | isolation source: seawater | place: Pacific Ocean: South West | collected 2011
AAAACGAATTAGAAAACCTCTCGAGAAAAGAATTAATAAAATTCTTGATCATGGTGCTTACATCATGGGACCTGAAGTATTTGAACTTGAAGAAAAATTAGCTGAGTATTGTGGAGTAAAACATGCTATTTCATGTTCATCTGGAACCGATGCACTGCTAATACCTTTAATGGCTTGGGGTATTGGTCCAGGAGATGCAGTATTTACAACACCTTTTACTTACGTTGCAACTGCAGAAGTAATTTCTATTCTTGGCGCAACGCCTGTTTTTGTAGATGTTTATGAATCAACATTCAATATAGATTGTGAAAAACTTGAAATAGAAGTAAGGAGAGTGTTGGATGAAGGAAAGCTCACACCTAAAGCAATTATTCCTGTTGATTTATTTGGATTGCCTGCTAGATATAGATTAATTAATAAAATTGCAAATAAATATAGTTTGAAGGTTATAGAAGACGCAGCACAAAGTTTTGGGGGATCAATTAAAAACAAGAAAGTTGGTAGCTTTGGAGATGTAGCAGCTACATCTTTTTATCCAGCAAAACCTTTAGGATGTTATGGAGATGGAGGAGCTATTTTTACAAATAATGATACACTAGCTGAACAATGTCGAGCAATTCGTATACATGGAACAAAATCTGATAAGTATAATAGTGAGATGATTGGCCTTAATGGTAGGCTTGATAGTATTCAGGCTGCTGTTTTAATAGAAAAATTAACTATTTTTGATGATGAGCTAGAAAAAAGAAAAACTATTGATGCAGGCTATAGAGAACATCTAAATAATGCTCAATATCACCCCAAGGAATATCAATCAGCCCATGCATTGTTTTCAATTGTTCTCGGATCTAGGTCTAAAAGAAGCAAGTTAGTTGATAAACTATCACAAAATAATATTCCATCAGTAATTTATTATAAACTTCCAATTCATTTAATGAAAGGATTCTATAATCTTGGATATAAAAAAGGCGATTTACCGGTTTCTGAAAGTTTATCAGAAACTATTATAAGCCTTCCAATGCATCCTTACTTATCGGACAAAGAAATAGATATTATTGTTAATTCAATTAAAAATAAAATATGAAATATGCTGTTACGGGAGGAGCTGGATTTATAGGCTCAAATTTAGTTGACCGACTTATAAATAATGGGGACGAAGTTATAGTAATAGATAATTTTGTTTCAGGAAAGAAAGAAAATTGCAATGAAAAAGCAAAATACTACAAGCTAGATTTATCAAACAGCAATAATTGTAATAATTTTATAAAAATTTTAAATGGCGTTGATACTGTTTTTCACGTTGCAGCTATTGCCAGAGTACAGCCTTCAATATTTGACCCAATAAATTATGAAAAAAATAATACTATTGGTTTGGTCAATATTTTAAAATCATCCGTAGATGCTGGTGTTAAAAGATTTATTTATAGCAGCTCGTCTTCTGTTTATGGTAATAATAAAAATTTACCATTAAAAGAAACTGAAAAGCCAAATCCATTATCACCATATGGAGCACAAAAACTATATGGCGAAACCATATGTAAAACTTTTTACAAGGTTTATGGTATAGAAACAGTTTCTTTGCGATATTTCAATGTTTATGGTGAAAAGCAAAATATTGGAGGAGCTTATTCGTTAGTAATCGGTATATTTATAAATCAAAAAATGCAAAACTTACCCCTAACAATAAGAGGTGATGGTAAGCAGAGAAGAGATTTCACCTATGTAGGCGATGTTGTCGAAGCAAATATTTTAGCTTCAAAATCAAATAAGGTTGGAAAAGGTGAGATAATTAACATTGGCCACGGCAAAAATATTTCAATAAATGAGTTAGCCGAAATGATAAGTAATAATCACACTTATATCGATGCTGTTTTAGAGCCTAAAGAAAATTTAGCTAATAATAAAAAAGCATATAAATTGTTGGGTTGGAAGCCAAAAACAGAACTTGCTGAATGGATAAAAAAAAATTATAATTCTATCAAATAGCTTAAAACAAAATTAGATCTATTTTTTTCTTTTGCGTAAGAAACCATTAACATTCGATTTAAACTAATTTTTTTCTCAAAACCTAACATTAAAAAATTATTCTTTTCTAAAACATCATTATGATTTTCGTATGGAAGATTATTGTTTTTGCTTAAATACGGAACAAAAATTTTTGAATCAGCATATTGCAATATCAAGCTTGTATTTTTAATATTTAATTTTATATTACTATTATAAATGATTTTACGATTCGAAAAAGGGCTTATAAAAGAATTACCAATAGTTAAACCGTTATTTGACCAACCAAACTTATAAACATCATGATAATAATAGGAATCAACGCCTGGAGGATGCCTATTTCCACTCTGATCAGTAGTGTCTATTAGCTCAACGTTTAAAATAATATTTTTTGAAAGGTACTCTATTCCAAGTAAACCATCTCCAAAATTAAGAGTTTTAACACCACTTTTATCATCAAAATAGTGTTCAAAATATAATTTTAAATTATTTTTTTGCATAAATAAAGTAAAGGCCCCCAAACCATTACCTGCTTTATATGCTTGATCTTGTCCTGGCTGGGACTCATCTCCTGATCTTGCAAAAAATACATTTATATAATTTTCGAAAGTGTTTGGTATTTTTTTATTGTTCTGGTCATACCCTCCGTGTTGTACTGCATGCTGAATTGAGAATCCTAAACTTAAATCATTAAAACTTCTTTTTAAAAGTAATGATTTATAATGTAGATATGGCCCGCCTTTATAACCTGTTTGCTTAGGAAATTTTCCTTGGAAGAGCTCTGCCTTTATTTCAAATAATCTATAAATATTAATCCAATTTGAATTAATTGCAATTCCTGGAATTTTTTCTGCATTATTAGAGAAAACCATTGAACCTGAAGAATAAATTGGACTATCATAAAGCTTCTCATTACTAAAAGAACCAACCTTAACATTCATAATTTTATTAGAATATTTTGAGTGGAATTCTAATATTTTTAATCCATTTTTATTTAGCATCCAGTTTAGATGAAAATTCAAATTTGTAAAATTATCGTTTATATAAGTATTTTTGAAAATTATGTTTGATTTAACTTTATTTGGGCTGTATATACCATTTTTATTATTGTTTAAGAAATGAGTATAATTGTCATTTCCAAAGAGATTAATTTGTATTTTATTTTGATTTTGACTTAAACCTTTAGAAATTAAGAAAATTAAGATAAATAGTATTTTTAAGAATTTCATTATGAGTAAGTTAAAATCTTAATTAAAAAAATAAAATACATTGTTTCGCTAAAATATCATATTTTAGTTAAAGAATTTAATTAAAAATTATGTCAGAAAAAATCTTAATAACTGGGGGAGCTGGATTTATTGCTCATCATGTTATAGAAAAAATTATTTCAGAGACAGATTGGGAAATTGTTACCCTTGATCGTCTTGATTTCAGCGGAAATTTAAATAGATTAAATGAAGTTGTTAACTCGTTTCCTAATAGAGAAAAAAAGCGCGTAAGAGTTATTCATCATGATTTGAAAGCTGAATTAAATAAAGAGATTATTTCTAGTATTGGTGACGTTGATTTCATTTGTCATCTTGCAGCAGGTTCTCATGTCGATAGATCTATTCAATTCCCATTAGAATTTGTTATGGATAATGTTGTTGGTACAGCAAATATACTTGATTACTCAAGAAAATTAGATGGACTCAAACAGTTTGTTTACTTTAGTACAGATGAAGTATTTGGACCTGCACCTGAAGGAATCAAGTTCAAAGAAAATGACAGGTATAATTCAACGAATCCATATTCAGCATCAAAAGCAGGAGGAGAAGAATTAGTTGTTGCTTTTGAAAATACATATGGTCTACCAGCAATCATTACTCATACAATGAATGTTTTTGGTGAGAGACAAAATGTTGAAAAATATATACCAATGGTAATTAAGAAAGTTAGAGATAATCAAAAAGTAACGGTTCATTCTGATACTACAAAAATCATACCTGGTTCAAGACATTATATTCATGCTAAAGATGTTGCTAGCGCGCTTTTATTTTTATTGAATTTTGATATTTCAACCTTTAAAGCAGATTTTACAGGCGCAAAATGCCAAAAGTTTAATATTGTTGGAAAGGATGAAATTGATAATCTTGAATTAGCAGAGTTTATTGCCAAAGTTCAGAACAAGGATTTAATTTACGAGCTTGTAGACTTTCATTCACAAAGACCAGGACATGATTTGAGATATGCTTTAGATGGCGATAAGATGAAAAAAATGGGCTGGGAACCACATTCTGCTTTTGATAGATTAGAATCAACAATAAATTGGACTTTAAAAAATGATAGATGGTTATCAGATTTATAAAATAAATATTAAAGGAAATCTTTTATGATGAAGTATTATTTTTATGCTTTTATAATTTTATCAGTTCAATTACTTAATGCCCAAGTATCAATGTCTGATATCAATAATATAACAAATAAACAGCTTGATGCTATTAGAGCGGAATTACAACGAAATGCACAAAAACCGGTTGTAAAAGATATTGTGGAAAATCCTCCTGAAGCAGTATCTATAAAAGTTCAAGATCAAATCATAAAGAAAAATTTAGATTTCTTTGGTTATGAGTATTTCCAAAAAGATGTTTCATTCTTTGACAATATTCCAACCCCTTCAGATTATAAACTTGGTCCAGGAGATGAAATTATTATTTCGATGTGGGGAGAAACCAATTATAGAAATAATATTATTATTAATAAGGATGGAATGATTTATTTTGAAAACATTGGTTTTATCAATTTATCAAATTTAACTATTGATTCGGCTGAAAAATTATTAAAAAATCGTCTATCTCAAATTTATTCTACTTTGATAAGCGATAAAAGTAGAACATACCTAAATTTATCATTAGGTAAGCTAAAATCTATGAATGTATATTTTTCGGGACAAATTGAAATTCCTGGTATAAATCTTGTCCACCCTTTTTCCGATATATTTACCGCAATTATTCAAGCTGGAGGTATTAGTAGGAATGGTTCATTAAGAGAAGTACAGCTAATAAGAAATAATGAAATTATTCAAACAATTGATTTTTATTCTTTTTTTATTGATGGTAAAAAAGATTTTTCAACAATAAGAATATTAGATGGTGATGTGATCCATATCCCTAAAGTTGAAAAAAGAGTTGCAATTTCTGGTGCTGTAAATAGGCCGTCATATTATGAGTTACTACCAAATGAATCGATTAGTGATTTAATAGATTATGCAGTTGGGCTAACTAGCGCAGCATCCTCTAGCTTACAATTAACACAAATTACTCCTGCTTCAGAAAGAATATCCGATGATTTTGCTAGAACAAAAAAAACTGTCAGTATTAGAGAAAAAGATTCGATTTATTTAAATAATGGAGATTCAATTGGAATTTCAACTATACCTCTTGTTCCGTTAAGCGTAAGAGTTAATGGACAAGTAAAGTCTCCTGGAGAATACCCTGTTGAGAGTGCATCTTTAAAAGATGTTCTTGATTTAGCCGGAGGATTTAATGATCCCACTTTTGTAAAGTCAATAAATTTAAATAAAATCTTAATTTTGAGAAAAGATCCTAATCAATACTACTCAAGTGAATTTTTGACCTCTTATAAAGATTCAGAAAATTTTATTTTAGAAGTAGACGATCAAATTTTTGTATATGCAAATAACTTCTATGAAAATACAGATACATATAGAGTAGAAGGAGAGGTTTTGAATCCAGGTTCTTATCGATTTAATGAAAAAATTACAGTAAGAGATGCTATTAATAAAGCAGGAGGATTTACTGACATTGCGTTTATTAATGCTCTTTCTGTTTCAGGAAATTTTACAAGTAGCGATTTCCAAGATGGAAGTTTATTATTAGGCGTTACATTAGATACAGTACTAGGTTCAGGAGCAATAATTTCAGTCCCTAAACTTTCAAATGTTTATAAGGTAGATGGAAATGTATATAGTCCTGGTAACTTTGCATTTAATGAAAATGTTAGCGTAGCAAATGCTATTTCAAGAGCTGGTGGATTTAAGCCATACACTTTAAAAAATAGAATTTATATCAAAAGAGCAAATGGAAGAATTGATAAGGTTGGTGGTTTGTTATCTAGAAATATGAAAAGATTATATCAAGGCGATTTGCTTGTAGTGCCTTCTGATCCCGATCCAACAGAATTTGATATAACATCTTTTGTGTCAGACATTACTGTAACACTAACAAATATAGCAGCTATTTTGATTTTATTAGATAATCAAAGCGATTAAAATAAGTGAAATTAATTCTTTTACGTCACGGTGAAAGCCAATGGAATCTAGAAAATAGGTTTACCGGTTGGACTGACGTTCCCCTCACATCAAAAGGTAAAAAAGAAGCACTCCTGGCAGGTAAAGATTTAATCAAAAATAACTTAGATATTTCATCAATATATACTTCAATTTTATCTAGGGCCTTTAATACAGCAAAGATTGTTTCAGAAATAATTAATTTTCCAGAAAAAAATATTGAATGTGAATGGCGTTTGAATGAAAGACACTATGGAGCATTGCAAGGTTTAAATAAATCTGAAACTGCAGCAAAGTATGGAGAAGAACAAGTTCATATTTGGAGAAGAAGCTTTGATATTCAACCTCCATTGCTATCAGATAATGACTCAAGACATATTGAACTTAAAAATAAATTTAGATTACCAGATTCAAATTTTCCCCTTGGGGAAAGCTTAAAAAACGTTATTGATAGATTAAATCCTTTCTTGGATATTTATTTTAAATTAATTAAAGAAAAAAAGGGAAATCATTTAATTGTAGCACATAGTAATTCTTTAAGAGCAATCATTAAAATTTTAGATCAATTATCAAACGATGATATTGTTTCAGTTAATATACCAACTGGAATACCGTTGATTTATACATTATCTTCAGATTTGAATGTCATTGAAAAAAAATATCTTATTAGTGACAAAAAGCTGAAAGAAAAACAAAATATGATTTTAAATCAAGGTAAAGCAAAATGAATTTAGATTTTTCAAATATTAATGTACTGTTAGTTGGTGATTTTATGCTAGATCATTATTTTTATGGAACATCTGATCGTCAATCTCCAGAAAACCCAGTACCTGTAATTTCACCTTTGAAAGAAAAATTTTTTGCAGGTGGTGCCGGGAATGTCGCTATGAATATTATTTCAATGGGAGGTAACGTTTTCCCTGTAGGTGTTATTGGAAATGATTTTGGTGGCAGGGTATTAATAGACATTTTTGAAAAAAGTGGAATGAATAAAGATTACCTTATTTCATCAGATTTATTTAAAACAACAGTTAAGAAAAGAATATTTTCAAATGATATACCAATTGCACGTATAGATTCTGAAGAGATTATTGATAGTTCAATTTTGATAGATACATTTAATAAAGTAAAAAATATAATAGATGATATAGATATATTAATAATCTCAGATTACGATAAAGGAGTCATAGATAAGATGTCTGCAAAATTTTTGATCGATATGTGCAATAGGAACAACATACCAATTTTAGTAGATCCGAAAAAATCTGACTTCATGATCTACAAGAATGCTACAATTATTACACCAAATCTTTTGGAAATGCAAAATGCAATAGAAATGGATTCTGATTTTGAAAAAATCATACCTTCATGTTTTTCATTGATTAATGAGATTAATATTGAGGCTTTTGTTGTGACCAGATCAGATAAAGGAATAAGTCTAATTTCAAATAATACTGTTTTTTCAGTTGACGGAAAAAAAATAGAAAATCCAGATGTGACTGGAGGTGGTGACACGGTAATTTCTACTCTCGCTTTAAGTTTTTGTTGCGGGAATAGTTTAGAGGAATCAATTGAAATAGCTAATAATGCAGCAACGAGTGTCGTTAGAGAGCAGGGTACAGCCTACGCTACAATTGATGGCATAAAAAAAGAATTATTGGTCAAATAGTTTTTTTCTTATTTCAGTAGCAGATATTTTACCAATTTTCTTTGGAGGTGTATGCTCAATGATATCATATCCAACGCCTCGCCCATAATTTACAGATTCAATATCTGGTATAATAATTACTTTTACTTTTTTAGATTTTATTAGTTCTGCTAATTCTAATTCTACATTTTTCTTAACATCTTGAGGATCATATGGATTGCTATCATTTTTATCTACCTCTCTAACACAAATTAAAACATTTTTATTTTCTTTAAGCCTTTGATCAATTAACCATCTGTGTCCATCGTGCCATGGCTGCCATCTTCCTATAAACATTGAGTACTTCATGTTTTATTTCTCCAAATCAATTACAGTTTTAAATAATTTTAAGAATTTCATTTATAATAATTATCTATGATTATATCAGTACATTGTTTTATTGTTAAATCTCCAGTATCTAGCTTGATTGTTTTGCTATCGGTTGGTACTTCATAGTCTTTTGCAAAGAAATTCTCTCTTCCTCTTATTTCTGAAGTAAAAAGATAAACTTCTAAAAAGGGAAATTCACTTTTTAGTTCATCTCTTAAAAACTTATATGGTGCAACAATAGACACTACACATAAATAGCCTTTATTTGCTAAAAACCTAATAATTGATATTGCATTTGATATATTTTTAATTCTTCCTTCTTTAGAATAGTCTTGATTTTTGTTAATTTTTCTTAAATCATCACCATCAAGATTAATAATTTTAATTTTTTTATGATTTCTTTTTACTTTTTTAATAAAAGAATTAGCTAAAGTTGTTTTTCCACTTCCAGGTTGACCAGTTAACCATATAATCATTTTATTTTTCCTCAATTAAAAAATTTTCAACACATTTTTTTACACCTTCTTCTAGAGAAGTGAAGCCTTTAAAACCAGATTTAATAATTTTATCTGTATTTGCTTCAGTGAAGTTTTGATATTTACCAATAAGCTTGTCTGGCATATCAACATACCTAATATCTGGGCTTATATCAAGACTATTAAAAATACTATTAGCTAAAGCATTGAATGTTCTCCCATTTCCAGAACCAATATTATAAATACCAGATTCCACTTTTTTCTCTTTCAAAAAATTAACTACACTGGCTATGTCATTGCAGAAAATAAAATCCCTTTTCTGTCTACCATTCTTAATTTTTGGATCATTAGATTTAAAAAGATTTATATAGCCATTCTCTTTAATAAATCTAGTTCCCCAATGAACAACGCTCGCCATAGCTCCTTTATTATTTTCATTTTTACCGTAAACATTAAAAAATTTCAATCCATACCATGATGAAGGTGAATTTTCTTGACTTAAACACCAAACATCGAAATTATGTTTTGATAAGCCATATTTATTTAAAGGTTTGAGATTATTTATAGTATTATGGTCATCCATAAAGCCATTACTGCCGTCTCCATAAGTAGCAGCACTACTAGCGTATATTAATTTGGCATTATTTTCAACACAGTATTTCCATATCTTTTTTGAATATTCAAGATTATATAAATTAAGTTTTTCATCATCATCTTCTGTTGTATCAGTTATTGCACCAATGTGTATTATTAATGAATAATCTAATTTTAAGGCATTTTCCAAATCAGAAATATTAAAGTGTATTTTAAAAGAATCTTTGCTAATAAAATCCCATTTCTTATTATCTAAAAAGTTATCAATAATAACAATTTCTTCATCCCACTTACTTATTTTTTCTAAAATATTAGATCCAATAAATCCGCCTGCACCTGTAAGTAAAATCATAATAAATTAATTTTTGTAATCTTTATTCTCTTCTTTTTTGACATAAAATTTCCAATCCATTATTTCTACTTGAGAATGTTTGCTGATTTTAAAAGATTGGAAATTGATTTGGGGAAAAACTCTTTTCTCTTTACCATTAACTAATAAGTCTAATGGCATTTTAAAATTATCATTGACATTACTCCATTTGTAGTAAAATTTATTATCAGTTTGATAATATTCTAATATTGGTTGATTTGGGGTATAGAAGTATTGTTGTGCAAAATACCAATAATCTATCCCAGTTTTCTGAAATACTTTTTCGAAAAAATCATTTGTATTTGCAAAGCCCTTTGCGTTTTCTACCATAAATTCGTTCAATATTTCAAACCAGATTATATCGTTATTAATAACACTTCTTAAAGTATGCATTATCCAAGCGCCTTTCATATAGGTATCTCCATGAAGTGCCCAATGGTTTTCATTTTCATTACCAACTATAGGTATTTCATTAACAATCCTATTTTTTAAAGTATTTAGATAGTGAACTCCAACTTCATAGCTATCAAATTTATCTTCAAAATATATCGCCTCTGAGTATACTTGGAGACCTTCGTGAATCCAAATATGTGTTGGATCAGATGCTGTAACACTATTTCCGAACCATTCATGTCCAGTTTCGTGTATGATAAGAGGGTCTATAACACCATACATAGGCCAACTTTTGCTTCGTACTCCATTATAAATACTAAATCCATTTCCGTAAGTGACTGCAGATTGATGTTCCATACCTAAATAAGGCACTTCAATTAGTTTGAAGCCATCTTCATACCATTGATAATCGCCAAAATATTTTTCATAAAATCTTATAACCTCTTTTGATTGAGTAAAATAATTTGAAGCAAGCTCTCTATTATAATCCAATACATAATGATTCATATAATGTATTGTATTATCTTTCATAAAAGTATCTTGAACTGCAACGTAATTTCCGATTTGAACCGAAATATTATAATTATTAATTGGGTTGCTAACAAACCATTCATATGTTGATTTACCATTTTCAGAGTTTACACTTCTTAACTTACCATTACCTACGGCAACCATATTTGATGGAACAGTATAAACCATTCTTACACTATCTCCCTCCGCTGTGATATGATCTTTATTTGGCCACCAGATTCTTGCACCTTCACCTTCACAAGAAACAGCAATCCAATCTCGACCATCTTTATCTTTGGACCATGTAAAGCCTCCAGCCCAAGGTGGATTATCTGCGCTTTGTGGAACACCTTCATAAAAAACAGTAAAGTCAAAAATACTATTTTTTTTAATAGTTGATGAAAAATCAATCAATACTGCATCAAGCTCTCGTGTAAAAGATAATTCCTGATTTTTATAAGTTATTTTTTTAATACTTAAATTTTCAGCTAAATCAATCTGTAATTGATTTAAATCTCTTTTACTTTCTGCTTTAACTGTTACAAAGCCGTTTAATGATTTTTTTTCAATATCAAAGTCAATATTTATATCATAATATGATACTCTGTATGATAAACGATTTTCATTCAGATTCCCTATTAAGAAGTTGTTTGGAGTTAATTGTGGTAACTTATATTGATTTCCATGAGGCCTATTTTCTTGACAAGTCAATAAAGTACATATTAAAAAACTAAAAATTATTTTTTTCATAATAGGTCCTTGTTTTAAATACATTGTTAGCAAAAATGATATAGTATAAAATAACACAAAAAAGAAACCACAACACAATAGCAAAAGCTTCCTTGATTAAAAATAAAACATACACTATAACAAAGTAAATAAGCCATTTAATCCATGCAGGCTGTGACCATAATTTTAACAATGAATTCATGAGATATCTTTTAAATAGTTATAATACTCCATTGACTCATTATAAATAGAATCATATTGATTCTCAATATTTATATCCTTTTTATGATATTTTTGAAATCCAGTAGTATTAATAACATTGTCGTACCAATGTTTCCACCAAATGCCATCATTTCTATGATAACCTTTTTCCCATTTAAGCATTGATTTATCAAAATCAATATTTATACTTTCGCACCAATCAGATAACACTTTTGAAGGATTTTTAAGTAGATCTTCAGAGTCTATTACTCTAAAACTTTTATTTGATTTTTTTAAAAACTTAGCAATTTCATATTGTTGTGGATAACCTAATTCTTCAACTCTTTGCAAATTATTTTTAACTGTATAAGAACTAATTACCTCTTTTGGGTGTCTTAATAAAATGCAATTTTGACATTTTTTAATCCAGTTAATCTCGCTTAAATCAATTAAATGATGTGCCATATGTTTCTGATACCAAATACTTTTTTGATTAGGAACTTTATGTGTAAGATAATTAACAATTTCTTTATAATTCGATGAATAATGTTTAATTATTTGTTCCTTCATCGGGTGAATTTTTTGAGTTTTCTTTAAGTAATAAGCATAAAATGGTTCATCTATTACAAATGTATCTTCTCTAGATGACCATGATCTCATTAGAGCGGTTGAAATATTTCTTGGGCCGGACCAACAAGCTATAATCATTTTGAGCTAACACTGTCTTGTATATGTTCGTTATACAAAAGTCTAATTTCGCTTACCATAGAATCTGGATTTGTAGATTGTAGATTTCTATTTTCAATTTTTGAAACTGGGATAATACCAGCAAAGGTACCAGTTACAAAAGCTTCTTCACAATTTTTAACATCCTCAAAAGTAAAATTAGTTTGATTACAAATAATTCCATTTTTATGGCATATTAAAATTGCTTTATTTCTTGTAATACCATTAAGACAAAATTCACCGGTTGAAGTCCAAACCTGCCTATCTTTAATAAAGAATAAATTTGTTGAGTTACAAGTACTAACATTTCCATTAGGATCATTCATAATACCTTCATCGTAATTAAGTTCATTGGCTTCAATGCTTGCTAGAATACAATTAAGCTTACTCAGAGTATTAAAATGTGTGCTTAAAATATTGTCAGGAGGCCTAATGGTTTGAACCCTTCCTATCGTAATACCGTTTAAATAAATTTCTGGATTAGTTTTTTTATGCTCAGGTATGATAACAAAATTGATTGGGCCTATATTTGCATTTGGATTTTGATATGGAGTAATTTTATCTCCCCTGGATATTATCAAACGAATATGAACATCATCAATCATATTATTTTTTAATAAAACCTTTTCAATTTCAAATATAATATCTTTTTTTGATAAAGGAATTTTAATAGAAATACCATTTGCGCTATTAAACAGTCTATCTAAATGTTCATCAATAAAAACAAGTTTAGATTTATGAAGTCTAATACCTTCCCATACACCATCCCCAAGTAAGAAACCGCTGTCAAAAACAGAAATTTTAGCTTCATTTCTTTTAAATAATTTCCCATTTATATTGATAAAAATATTTTCATTTAAAGGATTATTAATATAAGAATGAGAACCCATTTTATTTTTTTATAATATCTTTAAAGTGAATAATTAGAAAAGCAGGGACCATATATAAGTATCTTTTCCATAATCTCATTGGATCTTTCATAAGTCTATAAAACCACTCCATACCAATTTCTTGAATAATTTTTGGTGTTTTTGAAGCTTTGCCGCTTAAAACATCAAATGCATATCCTACACCAAACATATATTTTACATTTAATTTATTTATCATTTGATTCATAAAAGCTTCTTGTTTTGGACAACTAATTCCTACCCAAAAAAAATCTGGTTTAACTTCATTTACTAAACTTATTAAATCTTGCTCTTCCTGTTCATTTAAAGGTCTAAATGGAGGAGTGTAAGTTCCAACAACATTTATTGATTCATGTGTTTCTTCAATTTTTTGTTTAAGTAAATCAGCAACTCCAGGCTTCCCTCCGTAAAAAAAATGTTTATAATTAGTATTTTGGCTGTTTTTCAAAAAATATTCCATTAAGCTAGGACCATAACATCTTTCTAAGCTTAAACCTCTTCGTTTGCCTATCCATACAACTGGCATTCCATCTGGCACAGTATAAATCGATTCATTATGATAATTTTTGATTGGCTCAGAATGATAAGATTCCATTATACCACTTACTCCACTTACTGTAATATACCCTTTAGAATTAAAATTATTATTGGTTAATTGTGAAAATAGTTTTGGTATTGTTATGGCGTTGAATTCTACACCGCCGATATTGAAATCTTTTTTGATCATGTTAATTATTAATGAGCGATTGAAAAGACTTGTTGTAGTATTCTTGACAAAAGGACTCTATTGTAAGATTAATTCCTTCTTCAAGGGATATAACTGGTTTAAAACCACTTGTTTTCATTTTTTCTACATCAAGTTTTTTATTTACTGTTCCATCTTTTTTTGATTTATCCCATGAAATATTTCCACTATATTTTGTAGATTTTTTAATTAATTCAACAAGATCAATAATCGAAATTTCTTTCCCCCAACCAATATTAATTAAATTTGTCTTAAATTCATTTTCCATAAAATAAATTGAGGCTCTTGCAATATCATTAACATGCATGAACTCTCTAAATACTTGCCCAGTTCCCCAAACTTCAACAAAGGGAGAATTATTAATTTTAGCATCAACAAACTTTCTTATTAGAGCAGGGAAGACATGACTAGTATTTAAATCATAATTGTCATTATTACCATAAAGATTGCACGGCATTAAACTAACAGATTTTAGCCCGTAACACTTTTGGTAATGCTCTAACATTTTTATACCACTAATTTTAGCTATTGCATAAGCTTCATTAGTTTCTTCTAAAGAGTTTGTTAAAAGATACTCTTCTTTTATTGGCTGTTTTGATTCTCTTGGGTAAATACATGAACTACCTAAGAATAAAAACTTCTTTATATTATTTTTCATTGAAGAGTGAATTAAATTATTTTGAATTTGGATATTTTCATAAATGAAGTCAGCAGAAAATTTATCATTTGCATATATCCCACCAACTTTAGCTGCAGCGCAAAAAATATAATCAGGCTTAGTATCTTCAAAAAATTTTTCTACTTCTAATTGGTTTAACAAATTTAATTGTTTACTATCTGGTGTAATGATATTTGTAAAGCTTGATTTTTTAAGTTCTCTTAAAATAGCTGAACCAACCATACCTGTAGATCCAGCAAGAAAAATTTTACTATCTTTGTTCATGTTTTAGAATTTCATAATCGCTTTTAACCATTATTCGAACCAAATCTTTGAATTTTGTTTTTGGCTCCCATCCCAAATCTTTTTTTGCTAAAGATGGATCACCTAGCAATGTTTCTACTTCTGCAGGACGAAAATATTTTTTATTAATATCAACAACAATCTTTCCAGTTGATTTTAAAATTCCTTTTTCATTAATACCATTTCCATCCCAAATAATAGATTCATCAAAAAAGGCAAAAGATTCTTCAATAAATTCTCTAACAGAATGTTGTTCATTTGTAGCAATAACATAATCCTTAGGTTTTTCAGTTTGAAGCATTAACCACATTGCTTTGACGTATTCTGGGGCATATCCCCAGTCTCTTAATGAATCTAAATTACCTAATGATAGAGTATCTTGCAGCCCAAGCATGATTTTAGATACAGCAATTGAAATTTTTCTTGTAACAAAAGTTTCACCTCTTCTTTCTGACTCATGGTTGAATAGTATTCCATTGCATGCAAACATTTCAAATGCTTCTCTGTAATTAACTGTTGCCCAAAAAGCATAAAGTTTTGCTGCTGCATATGGACTTCTAGGGTAGAAGGGAGTACTTTCTTTTTGAGGAGTTTCTTGCACTAAACCATATAGTTCCGAAGTTGATGCTTGATAAACTTTTACTGGATTGTCTAAATTTTTAGCGGCATCTAATATTCTTAAAGTGCCAAGGGCGTCAACATCTGCTGAATATTCAGGTATTTGAAAGGATACTTGAACGTGAGATTGTGCACCTAGGTTGTAAATTTCATCAGGTTTGACTGAAGAAATTAAGTGACTAATATTATTTGAATCAACAAGGTCACCATAATTTAAATGTAGATTTTTATGGTTAAATATATTGTCAATACGACTGGTATTAAAAGAGCTTGATCTTCTAATTATACCATGCACCTCATAATCTTTTTTTAGTAAAAGTTCTGCTAAATAAGAACCATCTTGTCCAGTAATTCCTGTAATAAATGCTTTTTTCATACTATAACCTCATGGTTAGATATTGTCGATAAAAAGTTTCTTTTTCAATACTTAAAAATGAAAATAAAAATTTATCTAAAAAAAGTGGGCCCACAGGGACTTGAACCCCGAACCTGCGGATTATGAGTCCGTTGCTCTAACCAATTGAGCTATGGGCCCAAAATTATTTAAAATTTTCCTCAAATATTTCAAGAATAATATGTGATATTGTAATATGAGATTCTTGAATCCTAGCAGTATTGTTAGAAGGTATGCAAATACTAATATCTGATAACTCTTTAGCAGAACCGCCATCTTTTCCTGTGAAAATTATAGATTTTATACCTATTTCTTTAGCTGCTTTAATTGCATTTATGACATTTTTAGAATTACCTGAAGTACTATAAGAAATTAGTAAATCACCTTTTGATCCCATACCATAAATTTCTCTAGAGAAAACATCATCATATCCGTAGTCATTTGCTATTGCAGTAATTGAGCTAAAGTTTGATCCTAATACGACACCTTTTAAAGATTTTCTTTCAATTTTAAATCTGCCTGTTAACTCAGCAGCCATGTGTTGTGCGTCTGCTGCACTTCCTCCATTACCGCAAAAAAATATAAATTTATTTTTTTGTAAAGCTAGTTCTATAGATTGAATCACATTAGATATGTTTTTGATGATAGTTTCATCTTGAAGGATTTCTTCTTTAGTAGAGATAGAATTTTTCAAAAGAATTTTAATATTATCGCTATTACTCATTTTGAAGTTTATAAAAATTTAAAGATTTCTCCTACAGTCAATTTATGATTCTAGTAAAGTATCTACGCTCGACAAAACCTCATCAAAACTATCATATAAAGCATTATCTAGTTGAAAAATCTTTTTCATATTATTTGAAGTAAAAGAGGTTGGATATGGTATAAACCGTTTGTAAAAAATTGGTGTTTTTTTGAATATTATAGTTTTGCAGTCTAGCATATGACTAACATGAACCATAAATGTATCATTAGTAATAACCATTTTACATGAATTTGCAATATTAAATATGTCATTAATACTGGTTTTTCCATGAAGATTGATAATTCTATCGCCAAATTTTTCTTCTATTTTATTACATAGATTTTTTTCACCTAAGGAGTGTCCGGTTAAAATAATTTTATAACATTTTTTTGATAATATATGTCTGATTATTTTATACCAGTAAATTTCTGGAAGATTTTTTGCATTCTTACTTGATCCACATGTTAATATAACATGATCGCTGTAATCACCTCCTTTTTTATTTGTAAAAAAAGTATTAAGATATTTAGGACTTTCAAAATTTGTTAAGGATGAATCAGTTGTAAGCTTAATTATTTCGTAATTTAAATTAAGATCATGAATGCTTTTATTATGTTCAATTTTAATTAACTTGTTATAAAATTTATTACCTATTTTATTAAAAAAAGCGGAAGAGTTTTCTAAATCTCCAATCAAACCAATTTTCATTTTAGCGCTTATAAAACGCACTACTGTATCTTGTAAAAGTATTTCCTTTGAAAAAACAGGATTTATAACCTCATCACAATTTATTTCTCTCAGTGATAAAATCATTTTAAATCTATAAAAAAGATTTATTCTAAATTTCAATCTATCAATAACTAAAAAATGTTTTACATTTTTAAGATTTTTAAAGAAACTTTCCTGAACCGATGATACTATATATAATGTCTCATCTTTATTGTTGGAATTTATATAATCAATAAACATTATAGCATCCCCTAAACCATCTAAGCGAACACAAACTTTTTTAAAATTTTTTTTATTTTTAAAGGTTAAAATTTTTACAAAAGGGGAAATTAGTGTATCAAAAATTATAACAATTAAATCAATAGTTCTTTTTAACAAGTTTTTAATACTTAATGGAAGTTTTTCTGCTATTAAAAGTATTGATTCGGTCAAGCTAAATATTTTTTTCACTATTTTTTAAAATATAAATGTCACAACTTAAAATTGCCTTAAAAATTTAATAGTTCATTTACAAAGAACTATACTTAAAATTAAGTATTATAAAAAGCATTTAAATGAACCATAAAAACATTACCTATTGTAATAATAAATAATCACATGTTTTCTTTGAAAAAAATTACAAATGCTTTTCAATGGTCTGTAATGAGATCATTTGTAAAGCAATTTTTAGTTCCCTTACTGAGAATATTTATTATTCCAATTGTTGGACCTTCAAATTATGGAGTCGTAGCAATTGTCTTTCTTTACTTTGGATTTATGGAAATTATTTTTCCTTTCGGTATTAGGGATTTCATTCTAAGCAAGTACATAAATGATAAAAATCATTTAAGAATGTTGCACACAATATCATTTTTTTTATCTATTATTGCATTAATTTTATGTCTGATTTTATCATTTTTTCTATTTTTATATTATGATTCCAGTGAAATTTCTTTAGCATTTCTTATCACAAGTCTTCTATTCCCTATTCTTGGCTTAGGTTTAGTTCCTCAAACTATAATTGAAAAAAAATTAGATATTAAACATCTTTTTTTGATAAGCCTTATTCCTTGTATTACTTCAATTTTTATTGCACTCCCTCTTGCAATATTAGGGTATGGATTTTGGTCAATTCTTATAGGCCACATACTCAATTATGCCATAAGTAATCTAATTTTCTTTTATATGAATCCAATTTCATTTTTAATACCATCTAGAGATTATATTTTAAAATTATTTTCTTTTGGTAAATGGAATACAGCTGAAAAAGCTTCAGAATATTTTATTTGGTGGATTGATTTATTTTTCATCTCTTTTTTAGGAGTTGAAATCTCTGGCATTTATGGTCTTGGTAAAAATTTTGCTATGCTACTTTTTACAATGCTCACTAGTCCCGTAGTAAGTATTATTTTGCCTATTTTTGGAGCAATGAAAAAAAATGTTAAAAAATTATCTACTGTTTTTGTTTCAGTTATAAATACTTCAATGATAATCAATATAGTATTTGGATTTTCTGCATCATTAATCTCATATTATTTCTTTCAGAATTTTTTCCTTAATTGGAAAGATTTAGATATTATATGTCTATATATGTTTATTAGTACAATTTTTTCAAGGAGCTTCCCTCTTTTAAGAGAAAAACTAAAAGTAAGAAATCAAATTAGGTCTTACCCACTACTATTAATTATATTAATTTTAATTTTTATAATTTTGTTCTTCATTTTAAAACCATTAATAATAACAGACTTTTTAAGATTAAAGTTCTTGAACGATTTAATATTTGCTTTTTTTATGATATTATTACTGATGAATATTATTCGAAATGAAAAACATTCGTTTCAAAATTTTATTTCTGGAATGAAACAAGTAATATTTCTTTTCCTTATTAATTTTTGTGCTGTATTTTACATAATTGAATTATTTAAATATGAAGGTTTAAACCTAAATTTAATATTTATTTTTATGCTTATAATTTTTTATTTTTTCTCGGTTTATAGATTATTGAGAAAAAATATCACAGACCTGAATAATTTATATTTAAGGTAGAATATTCTAAGGAAGCAAACATGAAAAAAATCTTAGTAGCAGGTGGCTCAGGTTTCATTGGTTCCCACTTGTGTGAATTCTTGTTAAAAAATGATAATATTGTCTATTGTGTTGATAATTTATTGACAAGCTCGGAAAGAAATATTTCTCACTTATTTAATAATAAAAACTTTAAATTTATTGAACATGATATTTGTGATGATATAGATTTAGATATTAATCAAATATATAATCTTGCTTGTCCAGCATCACCGATTCAATATCAAAAATTTCCATTTGAAACTTTAAATGCATGCATTGATGGATCACGCAAGCTTTTAGATTTAGCGCGCAGGAAAAATGCAAAAATATTGCAGTCTTCTACTAGCGAGGTTTATGGAGATCCAATGGAGCATCCACAAAATGAATCATATTTTGGCAATGTTAATTTAAATGGACCTAGATCTTGTTATGATGAAGGAAAAAGAGTAGCTGAAACAATATTTTATAATTACAAAATATCCTATGGTTTAGACATTAGGGTAGCTAGAATTTTTAATACCTACGGACCTAGAATGGAGGTCAACGATGGTAGGGTTATATCAAACTTTATAAATCAAGCTATTCATAATAAAAATATTACAATTTATGGAGATGGATCACAAACAAGGTCTTTTTGCTACATTGATGATATGATTGTTGGTTTAACAAGTTTAATGAATAGTAGCTATCAAAAGCCTATGAATTTAGGCATATCAAGAGAAAATACTATTTTAGATATTGCTAAAAAAATAGTAAAAAAAGTAGGTTCAAACTCAGAAATTATTTTCAAAAATCTTCCTGAAAATGACCCTTTGAAGAGACAGCCTGATATTTCTTTAGCAAGAGAAATAATTGATTTTCATCCTAAAGTTTCCTTTGATATAGGCATTGAGAATACTATTTTATACTTTAAAGAAATTGCAAATAATGAATATTGATAAAAATATTAGCTTAAATACAATTATTGCTGAAATTAAAAAAAATTTTAAGAAATTATTTTTTATAATATTTACTGTAGTATCTCTAACTTTGATATATTTGTTATTTTTTCATCCAAAACTTTATAAAGATTCTATTACAATCATTCATCACGGTAATAATTTTAGCTCTCAATCATCAGGTTTTAATTTAATGAATCCTATTGGATTGGCTCTTGGAGGTGGTGATTTTGCAAAGACACCAGCTTCTGAAGTAGTTACTAATGTATTGAAGAGTGATAAATTCTCTAAAAAACTATTAAAGAAAGATTTTTTAGATTTTGAAACCAATCAAAAAATACCACTTTATAAGATTATTTATGACGGATCAGAAAAATTATCAGAGCAGGAATTTATTCATTTAGCAAATAAAAAATTCAAAAACAGTATATTTGAAGTATCTAAAGATAGATTAACTAGTATAATTACTTTGTCTATTGAAACTAACGATGCTCAACTAACCTATAATATTCTTAACGAAATAGTTTTTCAATTAAATCAAGACCTTAATAAACTTCAAAAAGAAACTGCATCTCAAAAAACTAATTTTATCATCCAGAGGCTTGAAAATGCAAAAAGTGATCTTTCGATTATTGAAGCAAAGTATATTAATTTTCAAAATGAGAATAAATCAATAAGTCAATCACCTTCATTACTAATTCAAAGACAATCTATTGAAAGAGACTTAAATATTCAGACTTCTTTAGTGTCAATGCTTCTTCAGCAGCTTGAGACAACACAGTTAGAAGTATACGATGAAGTTCATGAAGTCTTAGTTTTGGAAGAAGCTGAGATCTTACCAATTAAAACTAACAGAAGAATGCCAATATTGATTTTGTCAATAATATTAAGTGTTACCTTTTCAATTTTTTATGTTATGTACCAATTAATCTTTAACAAAAATAATAAAGTGTATTAATATTTATTTATTAGCCTAATACAAATGCTTGGCTTATTTTTAACAATCTTTTCTTCACTTTTTTTGCTTTTTGTACTTTTTATTAATGTGGAATTCTTTTTTATTTTAAATCTAATTTGCACAGCCATTTTTAGTGCTATGAGATTAGATCCAACAACTTCAGGTATTAATGTATTTGGTATCTCAGTTTATATGGAGGATATTTTTTTTATCTCTCAAATAATTTTCATAACAATTTTTATTTTTAAACAGTTTTTTGAAAATGAAAATTTTATTTTTACAAATTATCATAAAATTTCTATTGCTATTTTTTTTCTTATTGCTTTTAAAATATTAATCTCATTCATCAACTTTGGAACTTCCGCAGTTGTTAGTGGAAGGTCTTTCTTATATTTTTTCAGTAATATATTATTTTTTTCAGTATATAAATTACCTGAAAATAGAATATATAAAATTTATAAGGGTATTTTCTATGTATCATTTTTATACATAATAATTGGTTTACTTAGAATGGTAGAAATTTTGCCTGGAATATATTCAAATTGGCTAGATATAAATAATTTTACTAATAACTTTACTGAATATAGATATTTTGAAAAACCTGATCTTGAAGTATTGCTTATTGGATCTTTCTTCTCAATTTCCCATTTAATTATTAATAAACTTAAATTATTTTCTTCATACTCTATTACCTTTATATTTCAGGGTTTATTAATAATTTTTAGTAACACAAGATCAATCGTAGGAATCTTTCTTTTATTATCTTCCCTTGGATTTTTAAGACAGTCATTTTTTAACAAAAAAATAATTTTGCCACTATTATTTTTAATACCTTTTCTTTTCTTTTTCTTGATATCATTTTTAGGAGAGGCTTATTCATTTGATAATTTATTAGGTGAAAATTCGACTCTAATTTTTAGAGGTATTGTTAACATTGCATATATAGCTTATATGAACCAAGGATCATATATTTATGGAATGAACTTTGGTGATGAGCCGATTGTATTTCCAGAAGTATATTATATAACTTATATGGGAGGGATGGTTGGCCTTCACAATGCTTATGTTGAATTAATGTATTATATCGGTCTTCCGTTTTTAATTTTTATTTTAAAATTGACATACGATCTTTTGAAAAGATTATACAATCTCATGATTGACAATAAAGAATCTTTTGTAATAAATATTTCTTTTATATCCATAACCTCATGCTTGATTTTATTTTTAGCTTGGCCATTTGGACAGTTTAGTGGTTTGATTTTTGGTTTATCTATAGCTTCTGTAAGGTCTTTTGAAAAAAAACTGGTGGGTATAAAAAAATAATGATTTTTATAGTTATTCCTTCATTCAATGAAAAGAATTTTATAATACCATTAATTGATAATTTATTAAAACAAAGTTATCAAGAATTTAAAATTATTATTTCAGATAATGGCTCAATCGATGGTACTCAGGAAAAGATTAAGATTTCTTACCCAAACATCAAATTGATTGAAAATTCAAATGACTTCTGGTGGACAAAATCAATAAATGAAGGAGTTAATTATGCCATCAAAAATTCAAAATCTACAAATGATTATATTTTAACACTGAATTGTGATTTGTCAGTTAAGTATGATTATCTTGAAACTTTAATTAAATGCTCAAAAAATCATGCTAGGTCAATCATTGGATCATTATCAGTAAATATAAGTAATAACAAAATAACATTTGGTGGTTTGAAAATTAATCCACTTAATGCAAAGTATACTAGACTAAATCATAATAAAGAAATGAATGAATTAACTAACAATATTCATACGGATGCTTTGCCTGGTCGGGGGACATTAATACCAATAAATCTTTTTAAAGTTATTGGGAAATTTGACAATATGCTTCCGCATTATGGTGCTGATTATGAATTTTCAATGAGAGCAAAAAAAAGTAAATATGATTTAATTATTTCACACAAAAGTGTCGTTTATTCATTTGTAGAAAATACAGGATTAAATAATGAAAACAAAAAGCTCCCTTGGTTGAAATTTTTAAAAACATTTTTTTCGATAAAGTCACCTTCAAACCTTTTTAGAAGAACTATTTACATTTATAAATCATTTCCAAAAAAATATTTTATTATTCACTTATTATTTGATTTTTCAAGAGTTATTATTGGGACATTGAGAAATCAATTTCAAAATAAATGATGAAAAATTTAGATAAAAATTGTGTTGTTGTTGGATGGAATAAAATATCAAAAAAATTTCTTGATATTAATTCTAATAAATTAAACAAAGTAAAAATAATTGATATTGAAAATGAATTTAAAAAAGATACCGACCTAGAAATTATAAGTGTAAAAAACATTTCAGATATTTTTTTAAATAAACCAAGAAAAATATTTTATATTTTTGAAAAATTTGATCTTAAAAAAGCTATATCATTAAGCCGCAAATGTAGAGAAAATAATTGCAGATTATTTTTTATTTCAAACATTAATTCTTTGGATGGCAAGCATTATATCGACTTAAAAGACTTTTGTTTGATTTATGAAAATAATAAATCCCATTCTGATATATTTATTAGATTGTTTGACATTTTATTTAGCTTATTTGTCTTGATTTTCATATTTCCAATCTCAATAATTGTATCTTTTTTGATTTTGATTGAGGATGGTTTTCCGATAATTTTTTCTCAAGAAAGAGTTGGTTTTAACGGAAAAATATTCAATATGTATAAATTTCGTTCAATGAGCGCAGATAGTGAAAAATATAGTAAATCTCCTTCATTAAAATTTGATAAAAGGATTACAATGATCGGGAAATTTATTCGAATGACAAGTATTGATGAGCTTCCACAATTTCTCAATGTTATAAAAGGCGATATGACAATTGTTGGTCCTAGACCAGAAATGAATTTTATTGTTAATGAGTATAATGATTTTGAAAAATTACGTTTAAATATTAAGCCTGGAATCACGGGTCCATGGCAAGTCAGTAGTGCACGAAATCTTCCAATCCATTATAATGTTGATTATGATATTCATCATATTATTAATCATTCATTAAGATTTAACTTAAAACAAATTTTTAAAACTATTTTTTTATCATCAAAAGGATTTTAATTTTTTAGTGCTTTAATAATACCATTTACAAAATTTATTTTCATTTTTTCTAGAGAAAAATTTTGTGCAGTTTTCAAAGCTTCTTTACTCATTTTATTCAAAACTTTTTCATTTTTGAGCAATCTTATTATTGCTTCACCATAATCCTTTGTATTTTTATTAGTCATTATTCCATTGATATTATTCTTAAAATACGATATTTCTGGACAGTGATTTCTAAAATCTGAAGTCAATAAAGGTAGTCCTGCGGCAAATCCATCCAATATTGATAATCCAACATGGGAGGGCATTAAAAAGATATCACCATCAACTAAAGTTTTTGCTTTTTTTATTCCAAACAAAGCACCTTTCATTTCAATCCAATGCTTATTTCTGATTATTTTTTCTAATTTTCTTTTATTTGGACCATCTCCAATGATTAATAGATTTAAATCATTTATTTCTTTTCTTGCATGCTCGCATCCTTCTATTAAAAATTCTAAAGCTTTATTTTCATACAATCTTGAACAAAAAATTACTTTATTTTTTATTTTTCGATTTGAGCTAAGTTTATTATAAAATTCATTTATCTCTGAAACATCATGACTGTTATTTACTACTGAAATTCTCGAATCTTCTAGACCTGACTCATTTAATATTTCTTTTGACATTTCTGTATATGCAAACCAGTAGTCGACTTTTTTTGATAAAATCTGCTTTATTTTACTTGAAATATAATAACTATTTCTGTGCAAGGTTTTACCATGTCCCCAGAATGCAATTTTTGGGGATTTTTTAAAAAAATGTCTTTTTAACAAAAGGAAATAGTTAATTAATGAAGAATTTGCTTGTTCTACAATTACTAAATCATAATTATTTAAATCATTTAAAATATTTTGCCAATATATATTTTTACCAAAATTATAATTCTTTACCTTTTTCGCATATTTTACTTTCGATAAACCTTCTTTGAATTTTTGTGAACTATCAACTTCACCTGCAAATACTTTTAGTTTTATACCATTATTATTTAATTCATTACCAAGAGAATTAAAAAAAGATGATCTGTAATGCGGAATTTGTCTTTGTACAATTGCTACTTTTTTCACATTTAATTGCTAAGTAATTATTAATAAAAACAAGGTTACACAAGTATTAATTTAAAATCCAGCACGAATGTTTCACGTTATATTTGATATTTATTTTAATAATTTTATACCTTACATTATTCAGCTATGAACGATAATAAACATAAAATTGGTATTATTGGCCTAGGTTTTGTTGGAGGTGCTATTTATGAATATTTTAGCCCAATTGTTGATACAAAAGTCTATGATGTAAATAAAAAAGATGTATCTGTAGAATCTTTAAATGATTTATTAGATAATAGGATATTATTTTTGTGCCTTCCTACGCCTATGAAAATAACTGGCGAATGTGATATCTCAGTTATTACATCAGTACTTACAGATTTGAATGATATTTGCAAACATGATGATTCAACAATTGTTATTATTAAATCAACAATTCCCCCCGGTACAACAAATTCATTAATTGATAAATATCCTAATCTTTCAATTTGTTTTAATCCTGAATTTTTAACTGAAGCAAATTTTGTTGAAGATTTTAAGAATCAAGATAGGATAATTTTAGGTAGTGATGATAAAGATCTTTTAGATAAAGTTCATTCTTTATATGAATTTGGCTTTCCAAAAACTAAAATTATTCATACTAATCCAGTTGAAGCAGAAATGGTTAAGTATGTTGCGAATACCTTTCTAGCAACTAAAGTATCATTCGCTAATGAAATACATAGTATATGTAATTTTCTTAATATTGATTACAATAATGTTGTTGAGATTGCTCGAATTGATAAAAGATTAGGGGATAGTCATTGGCAAGTACCTGGACCTGATGGTAAAAAAGGTTTTGGAGGTAGTTGTTTTCCTAAAGATATAAACGCACTAATTCATTTTTGTAAAAAGAATAATATTTCTATAGAAACAATTACTGCCGCATGGGAGTCAAATTTAGAATCTCGTCCAGAGCAAGATTGGAAAAATTTAAAGGGAAGAGCTGTTTCTGATTAACTTTCATCAGTTATAAACCTTAATTTTTATAAACGAATGTCAATATTGAATAAAATTAAAAAGAGTTTATGGAAATACAATTTAAATATTGATCGATTCTCTATTACTAAAAACTATCTCTATAGAAGACAAAAAATTTTAAAACACTTCAACATCGATTTAGTTATTGATGTTGGAGCAAATGTTGGTCAATACGCATTAGAGTTAAGAGATTTAAATTATGAAGGTAATATTGTATCGTTTGAGCCCCTTAAAGAAGAATTTAAAATTTTAGAGAAGAAAGCTTCAAAAGATTCTATGTGGAAAACATTTAATTATGCACTAGGATCCAGAAATGGAATTGAAAAAATAAATATATCTGAAAATTCATATAGTAGTTCAATTTTAGAATTATTGCCTGACCATATTGAAAATGCTCCCCAATCAAAATTTAAAGATACTCAAACTATCCAAATAAAAACTCTAGACTCAGTATTTGAAAACATTATTTCATCAAAAAATAGTGTTTATTTAAAAATTGATACACAAGGCTATGAGAAGGAAGTCTTAAATGGTGCTATTGATTCTCTTAAAAAAATTAATTGTATTCAACTGGAAATGTCTCTGACTCCACTTTATAGTCAAGAATCTTCCTTTGAAGACTTAATTAAATTATTAGCTCATCATAACTTTAAACTTGCGGGTTTTGAAAGTGGATTTGCAAACAACAAAACTGGAGAGCTTTTACAGCTTGATGGTATTTTTATAAAAAAATAGATGAGTAATTTTTCAATTAGAAATTTTAGTATATTTGATTTAGTAAAAATTAAATCTCACGAAGATTTTCATAATTTTTTGTTTTCTGAAAGTATTAATAGATATACAAATTATAGAAAATCAAAAAACCTAGGGCTGGGAAGTGTTATAGCAATGTGTTCAAATTATAGAGAAGCTGAAAATCTTGCAAACTTCCCATTTGATAAAATTTCTTTAACTGGTATAACCACTCCAGACCAAAAATTTAATAACTTAATTGCTTCAGATCCTCGTATTTCATATAAAAAAGTAAATGCTGAGTGTACTGGCATTTCATCAAAGACATATGATCTTGTAATTGTAAAAGAAGGAATTCATCACTTAGCAAGACCAATATTAGGCATATATGAGATGTTAAGAATAACCAGAGATTGTTGTATAATCATAGAGCCAGCAGATACTTTTTTAGGAAGAATTCTAGAGAAATTAGGATTGACACATATTTATGAAAAAAATCAAGAAAACATATCGACTTCAGATAATGAAGAAGGAATTTTATTTAGGGATAATTATGTTTTTCGATGGACACCTTATCTTTTTAATGAAATACTTAAAAGTTATTATCTTAACTCAGGTTATAAGATTGATATTTCATTAGGTTGGTTAAAATCTAAATTGAATGGTAATAAAAATATTTTTATAAGAATTTTTTCTGTTGTTATAGGAAGACTAATAAGTTTCGTTCCTGGATCAAGAGGAAATTACATGTCTACACTAATTATTAGAGGTAATAATTTACCTGAAGATCCAAAAAAAATTGAAAGATAGAAAATGCAAATCATAATTCCAATGTCCGGTTTTGGTGAGAGATTTAGAAAGGTTGGATATGAAGTACCGAAGCCATTGATTGAAGTAGAAGGTAGGCCTATTATTTCACATGTTATTGATATGTTTCCTGGTGAAAAAAATTTTATTTTTATTTGCAATGAAGATCATTTAAAAAATCCAAAATTTAAAATGGCAGAGACACTTACACACTATGCACCTCATAGTAAAATTTTGTCAATTAAAAGTCATAAATTGGGCCCTGTTCATGCTGTTTTGCAGGCAAAAAAACACATAAAACTTGATAAAGAAGTAATTGTTAATTATTGTGATTTTACATGTTATTGGAATTGGGATAATTTTAAAAATTTTGTGATAAAAAAAAATTTTGATGGCTGTATTCCTTCTTATAAAGGATTTCATCCACATTCACTTGGAAATACAAATTATGCATATCTTAAGGAAAGAAAAGGTAGGGTTTATGACATTCAAGAAAAAAAGCCCTATACAAATAATAGAATGGAAGAATATGCCTCTAGTGGTACATATTATTTTAAGAATGGAAAAATATTATTGGATTCTTTAGAGTATTGTATTGAAGAAAAATTAAAAACAGGATCCGAATACTATATAAGTTTAGCCTATAAATATTTATTTGAAAAAAAATTAAAAGTTGGTGTTTATTCATTGCAACACTTTATGCAATGGGGCACTCCGGAAGATCTTAATGAATATTGTACATGGTCTGAAATCTTTAATGAGTTTTTAAAAGAAAAAATTAATAATTCTGAACCTAAAGGATCTATTATAATTCCAATGGCTGGTCTTGGTAAAAGATTTGCAGATGAAGGTTATAATCAAACAAAGCCTTTGATTCCTGTTTCAGGAGAACCAATGGCAATAAGAGCTGTCCAAGATTTACCTAAATCAAAATATCATTCATTTATTTTGAGAAGAGAAACTTCTAACTACAAATTAATAGTAGAAAATTTAAAAGAAGAATTTCAAAACTCGACTTTCAAAACAATTGACTATTTAACTGATGGACAAGCATCTACTGCATTATTAGGTGTTGAAGAGTTAAAAGATAAGTATTCCAGTATCGAAGGTCCTATTACATTTGGGGCTTGTGATAATGGAGCAATTTATAATAGAAATTCACTTAGAAAACTTATGAATGATAATTCTATTGACATAATTGTTTGGGGTTATAGAGGTAACCCTAACGCAATAAGAAATCCACAGATGTTTGGTTGGGTTGAAGAAAAAAATAATATTGTTCAAAAAATATCTGTTAAATCTCCACTTAAAAATACTTCTTCGGACCCTATTGTAACAGGAACTTTCACATTTAAAAATAGTGAAATTTATTTCGAGTCTGTTAATAGACTATATGATAGAAAAGGAAAAGTCAATGGAGAGTATTATATAGATGCATGCATAAATGATGCAATCAGTTTAGGATATAATTGCGTATTATTTGAAGTTGATTACTATTTATCATGGGGAACACCGAATGATTTAAAAACCTTTGAATATTGGCAGTCATGTTTTCATAAATGGAATACACATCCGTATACTCTTTTTAAGGATAGAAATATATCTGAATCTTCATCAAAATATTTAGATAAGATTTATTCAAATTTTAGAGATAATGAAAAATTTGAAAATTAAATTCAATTCAAGTTTCTTAAGATTTATACAAGTTGGATTATTATCCAATATAGTCAACATTGTGATTTACATTTTTTTATATAAAATAATAAATATTCAGTTATTTATTTCATCTGTTACTGGATATATTTTTGGACTCATAATTTCATTTCATTTTGGAAGAACTTGGGTTTTTGATAACTACAATGAAGCAAATATAAGAAATGTTTTTTTATTTCTTTTAGTTTATCTTATAGGAGGGCTTGGAATGGCTTGGATTATTACATTTTTAACAAATTCATTTAATATAAACTACATTATTAGTTGGTTTTTTGGTGCAATATATGCAGTACTTAATAATTATTTGGGATTAAAAATTTATGTCTTCGGGAAAAAATAACTCAACTTCAAGTAAGTTTGGCTTTCTAGCTAAATTAAATTTTTTACAAGATTTAGCTTCCTTCTTAATTTCTAAAATCAATCCTGCCGTTGTCCATAATATAGAAAAATATCATACTTTAAAAAAAGTTCATTATTTATCAGCGATTGAAGATATTGATGGTGATTACCTCGAATTTGGTGTTTTTACGGGAAGTTCGTTTTCTCATTCAATTAGATGTAATAGATCTTTATTTCATTTAAATGAAAAAGTAAGAAAAACTCGTTTTTTTGGATTTGATTCTTTCTCAGGTTTTGGCGACTTGAATGATTCTGACGTTCATCCTTTCTATACTGATGAAAATTTTGATACTGATTACAACAAGGTAAATAATAGAATTAGAAAAGTTGCTAAAAATACACCATTCAAGTTAGTAAAAGGATACTTTAATGAATCACTTTCAGGCGGACATTTAAAGTATGGTATTGAAAAGTCAAAAATTATTTTTATAGATAGTGATACATATTCCAGTTCAGATGAAGCTTTGACTTTTTGTATCCCAACAATTCAAATTGGTACATATATAATTTTAGATGATTATTTTTCATATAAAGGTAGTTTAAAAAAGGGAGTAGCAGGAGCATTTGAAAAATTTATTAAAAATGCTAATTGTGAAGTAAGACATATTTACACTTATGGTATGGGCGGTGCAGTTTTCATAATTTCAGATTTAGAAAAATGAAATACTCATTAATAATTCCATGTTTTAATGAAGAAAAAAATATCCCATTACTAATTAACCAATCAAAAGAAATTCTTAAAAGTGATGATTATCAATTAATTCTTGTTGATAATGGGTCAACGGATAATTCAAGGCATGTTCTTAAAAAATTTGAAAGCGAATATAGAAATCTTAAAATAATAAATATTGATAAAAATCAAGGATATGGTTACGGTATTCTTGAGGGCCTTAAAAATGCAGATGGCAATATTATTGGGTGGACACATGCTGATTTACAAACTGATCCGAAAGACTTTATAAAAGGAGTAGATATTTTTCATAAATTTGGTAATAAAATATTTGTAAAAGGTAAAAGATATGGTAGGCCTTTTGGAGATACTTTTTTTACAATTGGTATGAGTATTTTTGAGTCAATTCTTTTAAGAAAAAAATTATGGGACATTAACGCTCAGCCAACAATTTTCACTAAAGAATTTTTTGATACATTGAATAATCCACCTAATGATTTTTCTTTAGATTTATATTTTTATTATAGTGCTTTAAAATCAAAATTAAAAGTTCACAGATTTCCGGTAAGTTTTGGTGAAAGGGCATTTGGAACATCACATTGGAATATTGATATAAAATCAAAAATAAAATTCATCAAACGTACTATTAATTATAGCTTTAATCTTAGGAAAAATCTTTAAATTAGATAAATTAAATTCAATGAAAAAAATTATTGTTCATCGATGTAATTCAATTGATCAGTTAAAGACTGTAAACAATAATTATGGCGTAGAAATTGATTTAAGGACTTATAAATCAGAGATAATTCTGAATCACGACCCATATTTAAATGAAGGTGTTTTGTTTAGAGATTGGATTAAACATTACAATCATAGTCATATAATTTTAAATATAAAAGAGGAAGGCTTGGAAAATGAAATTATAAATATTATGAATGACTACAATATAGATGATTATTTTTTTTTAGATCAATCATTTCCTTTTTTAATCAAATTTGCAAGGCAAGGACATAAGCTATCAGCAATTAGATTTTCTGAATTTGAATCTTTAGAAACCGTAATTTCTTTATCTGGGAAAATCGATTGGGTTTGGGTTGATTACTTTTCTTTTTTACCTCTTAATTTTGATAATTCTAATCTCTTAAAAGAAAAAAACTTTAAGATTTGTTTAGTCTCTCCAGAATTACAAGGTTTTGATAAATCTGAGGTCATCAAGGTTCAAAATAAAATTATTAATGAAAAAATATATTTCGATGCAGTTTGTACTAAATATCCATCAATATGGGAAAATTTAAATTAGCTTATGAAGAATTTTTCAAAAAGAACCTTATTTTTAATTGGTGTATTATTAAAATTATTTTTATTAGCCTTATTCACTTCTCAGCCTGTAATTGATTGGTATGCACCATTTCTGAATGATAGCGTAAGCAGTTTTTCATTTAATCCATGGAAATCATGGGTTGATAATCAAAATTCAAGTCTAGCTTTTCCATATGGTTATGCAATGTGGATAACATTTTTACCATTTACATTAGTAGGCTTTATTTTGAATATTTCATCAAGTTTTACTTATAGTTTGACACTTTTTTTTATTGATATTCTTTTATTCCAAATACTTTTAAAACTTTTCACAAATAAAACCAAGGAAGTAATTTATTTTTATTGGTTATCTCCAATTGTAATATTATGTACATACATTTTTGGCCTAAATGATATCGTTCCAATTTTTTATCTATTACTTTCTTTATTTTTTTTAAAAGAATTAAAATTTTTATTGAGCGGTCTATTTTTAATCATTGCAATTTCAGCAAAAATAAGTGTTCTAATTTCTTTGCCTGTATTCCTTATTTATTTTTTACATAATCCAAAGATTAAAAATTACTTCCCAATTTTTTTTAAAGGATTAGTTTTTGGTTTTACAGTCTTCATTTTACCTTTTTTATTTTCTGCTGAGGGTTTAAGTATGATAATAAGTAATCCTGAAGTTCAGAAACTGTACACTTTTTCATTTAATTATAATAATGAATATAGTATCTATTTTGTCCATTTATTTTATCTGATAATGTTATATAATGCTTGGAGAGTGAAAAGATTAAACTATGATCTTTTTTATGCTATATTAGGAATAATATTCTTTATTGTAATTTTATTTGTACCTTCATCTCCAGGTTGGTTTGTATGGATTGTACCTTTTTTGCTTATCCAATTTAATTCAAATAAAAAAAATACTTATCTGCTTACATCCGTCTTTCATCTATTGTTTATAATCAATAATTGTTTAGATATACCATTTCCTTTATTTTTTAAACCAAATTCTTCCTTTATAACAGATAGTATTTTTATGAATGAGAATTTTAATAGTATTCTATATACTTTAATGATCGGTTTAGGAATTATTTTATCATTTAGAATGTGGCGAGAAGCAGTTACCAAAAATGATTATTTCAAATTAAGCCAAAAACCATTTGGAATAGGTATTGCTGGTGATTCAGGTTCTGGAAAAGATACTTTAGCAGAATTGTTAATTGGACTATTTGGAAGCCACTCCGTATCACATTTATCTGGAGATAGCTATCATTTATGGGATAGAAAAAAACCCATGTGGAATGTAATGACTCATTTAAACCCAATGGCAAATGATATTGATAGATTTTCTAAAGATATCATTAAACTTTCAGGAGGAAGTGATATAAAAATAAGAGATTACAATCACAGTTCTGGAAAGATGTCAAAAGAGAAAAAACTTAAAAGTAAAGATTTTATTATAGCTAGTGGATTGCATGCATTATATCTTCCAATAATAAGAGAGTGTTATAACCTTAAAATTTATTTAGATATGGATGAAGAATTAAGGCAGTTCTTTAAAATTAAAAGAGATAGTAGCAAAAGGGGCCACTCAGAAGTTGATATAAAAAAATCAATTGAAAGTAGAAAAATAGATTTTGAGCGCTATATAAAAAATCAAGCTGATTTTTCAGACATTATTTTCTCTTTAAAACCAGATTGTCAAATAGGTAAGGATTATAATGAAAGTGTTGAAAGCTTTCAATTGGAAGTAATAATTAAAAATGGGCTCTATGATAATGATCTTATTAGAAGTTTGATATCAATATGCAAGTTAGACGTTGATATTGAAGCAATTAAAGAAGGCAAAAATCAAGAAATCAAAATTACAATAAACGGACATGCTGATAAAGAAGATATAATTATTGCTTCGTATAAAACATGTCCTGAAGTCATAGATTTTTTAGATTCAAAACCAAACTATGAAAATGGTATGAAAGGTGTTATGCAGCTAATAACACTTAATTATATTAATCAAGATTTAAAAAGAATATTCACATAATGAAAGTAGTAAATACTCAAAAATTTAAAAGTTTACCAGAGGCAATTTTCTTTGACCTAGATAATACTTTTTATTCTTATGATCATGCACATACAGTTGCAATTAAAGCTGTTCAAAAAAAAACTTTTAAAAAAATAGGTATAAAAGAAGATGACTTTTATAAATCTTTTAATGAAGCAAAAGTTATTGTTAAAAATCAATTAGGTAACGTTGCTGCATCTCATAGTAGATTACTTTATTTTACAAAAATGTTTGAAATAATTGGCCTTAAATCTCAAGTTTTTTTATCACTTGATTTGGAGAAAACATATTGGAGAGTATTCTTAAAAAATGCAATTTTATTTGACGGCGTGGAAGATTGTTTAGATGAAATAAGGATTTTAGGCATTCCAATGGCTATTATCACTGATCTAACAACTCAAATACAGTATGAAAAGCTAATTTATTTTAATCTAGACAATTATTTTGATTTTATTGTTACAAGTGAGGAGTCTGGTTTTGATAAGCCTAATCCTAAATCATTTAGTTTGGCAATCTCTAAAACTAATTTGGATTCAAATAATATTTGGATGATTGGAGATTGTCCTAAAAAAGATATTCTTGGTGCACGAGAAGCTATAGGTGCAATCTGCATTCAAAAAATTCATACAGGTGTTAATCTTGGTGATAAAGATTGTATACCAGACGCTTTTTTTAATCATTTTACTGATTTTCAACAATTCATAAAAAAAATTGAAAGACAATAAAATAAATCGACCTAACTATCAATTCTCTAAAAGAGAAGAATTAAATGAATTATGCTATCAATTATCATTATCTTCAGATTTAGTTCAAGGAGCAGGCGGTAATATTTCATATAAAAATGATGGAACTCTATGGATTAAAGCATCTGGTTGTTGGCTTTCTGATGCATTAATAAAAGATATTTTCTTACCAGTAAATTTAAAACATTTAAGAGAGTCTATTGAAAATAATCAATTTGACGTGAATCCTAAAATATTTAGAGAAACGAATTTACGTCCATCGATTGAAACTTTGTTTCATGCTTTAATGCCTCAAAAGTATGTTTTACATTTACACCCTATAATACCTTTGTCATTACTAGTTCGTAAAGATTCAGAAAAATTTATTCAAGAAAGATTATCAAAACATCTTACATGGAAAATGATTGATTACAGAAAACCGGGTGGGCCGTTGGCTAAAGAAATTTATTCGAAAATTAGATATGATAATAAAATTGATATTTTGTTTCTTAAAAATCATGGAATCATTTTAGGAGGAAATAGTATAAATGAATTAAGTGATAAGCTTAAAATTATATTATCAGATTTAAATGACAGTGCTTTTTCATCAAATTTTTCTGACAATCCAATTACAGTTGATAAGTCAATATCTGTTTCTAAAGATATAAGCATTTTCCCTATTAAAAAAAGATCGTCTATTCATCAATTAGTTTTCGAAGAGGAAATGTTTGAAAGAATATCTGATAATTGGGCTTTATATCCAGACCATGTTGTTTTTTTAGGAGCTGAACCTCATTGTTTCGATAGTATTGATAATTTACTTGAAAAATTTCGTAATAAATTGTTTGAGGATATACCAGAATTATTATTTATTAAAAAAAAAGGAATATATTCAAAAAATAAAATTAGTAAAGCTAAGTTGGTACAGCTTAAGTGTTATTATGATGTTTTGAAAAGACAAGAAAATTCAATTGAGCTTAGTTGTTTATCAAAAGATGAGATATATGATATATTGAATTGGGATGCTGAGCATTATAGACAAAATATTGCAAAAGAATAAACGAATATGAGATTATATAATTTTAATATTAGAAAATCTTTAGAAAATTTATTATTGTTTATTTTAATAATACCTACTATTTATTTTTCATTTAAAGCAAACTATAACGCACTTGATAGTTTTTCTTTATTTATGGATGAAAGAATTTCATTTGAAGGAATTCAAAAGATATTGAATCCTAAAAACATTACGGATTTTTTTTGGTCTATTTATGATGGAGGAGATCATAGATATGGTAGAATATTTTGGAATTCTTCAGCACTATTTATATCAATTCCATATTATTTATTTGGTGAAAATTCACAAGTTTTTTTAACAAGAACATTTCAAGTATTATTGGTTACATCTTCATACTTAATTCTATGTAAGTCTTTTATCAAAAATCAATTTTTGAGAATATTATCTTTATTTTTTTTATTAAGTATCCCATATAACTCTTACTACATGACAATGCCTAAACCAGAACCAATTCAACTATTTTTATTTACATTATTCTTATATTTTTTCCATAAAAAAAGATTTATTCTAAACAAATCATACTGGATTATTCTTGGTTTATCTTTAGGTGCTAAAATATCTATTTTACCTATTGCGATAGTATTTTTTCTTTATTCAACTTATATAGATTTAATTAAAAACGATAAAAATATTTCAATTGATAATTTTTTAAATACTTTTTTTTATATATCATTTGGATTATCAATTGCTGTTCCAATTTTATTACCTCATTTTGTAATATCGCTTTTATTATACATTTCGTTATCTTCGTATTTTAGAATTTGGTATATAAAAATATTTAACGTTTTTATTATTTTGTTGATCAATCTCATACTATCTTTATATTTGTTTTCAAAAGATATAATTTTAGGATTAGCAATGTGGGGTGGAAGCACCTTACTAAACTCTGCACATGGCAGAGACAATATTGACGTGAATTTTTTCGATTGGATTAATTACATTTTTTTTTCTTGGTCAGATGCTCCATACTTATTAATAATTATTACACTAATTCTATCAATTTTGATTTTAGGAAGATTTATTAATATTTCTTTTGAAAGAGATAATAGTCAAAAATTTATTCCTCTTTTACTAATTTTTTCTGGAATCTTTTCTTCGCTCATAATATTCTTGACAGTTCAACGCCTTTGGGGTTTCTATATTTTTATTAACTCAATTCTTATATTTTTGGGTATTTTAATGATCATTGATTTCATTTTAGGAAATACAGCAAACCAAAAAAAGAGTAATAAGTTTTTAGCTTACCTTACATTATTTTCTTTAATGGCTTGTTCATTATTTTGGACAAAAGAAAATATCAATAATTTTAATAAATTATCTGAAAGAACTACTTCTCAGAGTTATTTGTTGAATTATAGATCTTATAAAGAAATAATATCATTTTTAGATCAATATAAATCTCGATCTATTAAGATTATGTATGATCCATCATTGTTTATGATTACTAATACTTCAAATTTCTCTGTTGATGTATTTTGGGGCTATTTGACAGATTGGGATTCATCATATGACGTTATTATATTGAGCAGTAGACACTTGCCTGGAGGAGAAATTCCTGACAAAAATAATGTAAGTTATTCTGATTATATTACTGCAATTAATAAATATAAAAATAATGTAATTTCACATGATGAATGTGTATTAAACGATACCTGTTACACCGAGGGACTTATATTGTCAAATGATGGAGTTATTTTAATTAAAAAATAAAAAAATTTTAATATCTATATTCATCTTTTTTGAACGGTCCACCTACTTTAACACCGATGTACTCTGCTTGATCTTCTGTAAGAACTGTCAAATCAGCATCAAGGTGTTCTAGATGTAATCTTGCTACTTCTTCATCTAATTCTTTAGGTAAGTTATATAATCCAACTTTAGGTTTCTCTTTAGCTAAGAATAACTGTGCTAAAACTTGATTTGCAAATGATGTTGACATAACAAAACTCGCATGACCTGTAGCACATCCTAAGTTAACTAATCTACCTTCTGCTAGAAGAAATATTTCTTTTCCATCAGGAAAAGTATATCTATCATATTGAGGTTTTATTTGTTCTCTTTTAGCATCAGAGTCGTTTAAAGCATCTACTTGAATCTCATTATCAAAGTGACCTATATTACAAACAATAGCTTGATCCCTCATTTTTCTCATATGTTCAAGAGTGATAATATCTTTATTCCCTGTAGTTGTTACAAAAAGATGACCTTTATCAAGAACACTTTCTAATTTTCGAACTTCGAAGCCTTCCATTGCTGCTTGTAGAGCACAAATTGGATCAATTTCAGTTACTATAACCTTACATCCATAAGACTTCATAGACTGAGCGCAGCCTTTACCAACGTCACCATAGCCACAGACTACAACTGTTTTACCAGCTAGCATAACTTCAGTAGAGCGTTTAATCCCGTCAGCTAGTGATTCACGACATCCATAAAGATTATCAAACTTTGATTTGGTTGCTGAATCGTTTACATTAAAAGCTGAGAAGAGAAGCTTACCATCTTGAACCATTTGTACTAATCTAGCAACACCAGTAGTTGTTTCTTCAGAAACACCAACAATATCAGGGACAATATTATGCCAGTGATTACCATTAAGTTTATGTACTTTTCTAATAAGTTTTTCAACAACTAATTCTTCAGGATTCGTAGTAGTGATTTCTGGATAATTTCCATGTTCATTAAAATAATTTTCAAGTTCGTAACCTTTGTGGATAAGAAGAGTTGCGTCACCGCCATCATCAACAATTAAGTTTGGACCCTTATTACCATTAAAAGTTAGAGCCTGTAATGTACAGTCCCAATATTCTTCCAGTGTTTCTCCTTTCCATGCAAATACAGGAGTTTCGGTCTCAGCAATTGCAGCAGCAGCTTCATCTTGTGTCGAAAAAATATTACAACTTGCCCATCTTACTTCCGCACCAAGATCTTTAAGAGTTTCAATAAGAATTGCAGTTTCAGTTGTCATATGCAATGATCCTGTTAATCTAAAACCAGATAAAGGTTTTTCATTGCTATACTTTTTTCTTAAGGCCATTAAACCTGGCATTTCTTTTTCTGAAATACCAATTTGGTGCCTTCCAAGTTTTGCAAGACTCATATCTTTGACTTTATATGGTAAAATTTCTACAACGTTTTCCATATTTTTGTTTTCATTTTTTCTTTCACTCAATGGTTTCACATCTACATTATCTAAACTTACAGTTCTCATCTTTTAACTTCCCCAGTTTTATTTAATTTATTAGGTGCTTAATATATTAGATAAATCTGTTTTTTCCCAACTAAAATTATCCCCATTTCTTCCAAAGTGTCCATATGCTGCTGTATCTCTAAAAATAGGCCTTTTAAGTTGCAGTGAATTTATAAGACTTTTTGGTCTCAAATCAAAATGAGCTCCAACTAATGATTCAAGTTCTTTTTCAGAAATTGTACCTGAACCAAAAGTATCTATACTTATAGAAGTTGGTTCTGCTACTCCTATTGCATATGAAACTTGTATTTCGCAATAATCAGCTAGTCCAGCTGCAACAATATTTTTAGCTACATATCGTGAAGCGTAAGCAGCAGACCTATCAACTTTGGATGGATCTTTTCCAGAAAAAGCTCCACCACCATGTCTTGCCATTCCACCGTAAGTATCAACTATGATTTTTCTTCCAGTTAATCCGCAATCGCCTACAGGTCCGCCAATCACAAATTTCCCAGTTGGGTTTATAAAGATTTTGGTTTCAGGTGTAATCCAATTACCAGGAACTACCGGTCTAATTATATGTTCAAATACTTGATCTTTGATTTCCTGATGAGAAATATTCTCATCATGCTGAGTTGACAAAACTATTGCTGAAAGACCTTTAATTGTTTTTCCATTATCGCTATACTCAACACTTACTTGACTTTTTGCATCTGGTCTAAGCCATGAAAGTAAACCACTTTTTCTAATTTCAGATTGTCTTTTAACTAATTTATGAGAAAGATCAATTGGAGCTGGCATTAATGACTCTGTTTCTTTGCACGCATAGCCAAACATTAATCCTTGGTCTCCCGCGCCTTGATTTAAATCTTCACCTTCACCTTCATTAACTCCTTGCGCAATATCAGGAGACTGTTTAGTAATGTGATTTTCAAATTTACAGTTATTTCCATTAAATCCAAGAGCATCATCATTATATCCAATCTCATTTATTACTTTTCTTACAACACTTTCTAAATCAGGACTAGCTTCAGATGTAATTTCACCAGCAATAACAACTAAATTATTTTTTACTAATGTCTCACAAGCAACACGACTTTCTGGATCTTCTTTTAGATATGCATCTAGAACAGCATCAGATATTTGATCGCATACTTTGTCCGGGTGTCCTTCTGATACAGATTCTGATGTAAATATATAATCTTTCATTTATTTTCTCCTATTTATGTAAGTGATTTAATATGTTTAACATGCATGAGGTGTCATTCATTAGATAATAGTGAATTATCGGAACACCTGCATCAATAAGCTCTTCTGATTGACGAATTGCCCAATTTGTACCAATTTCATCAACATACTCGATATTTTTTTTGGCTTCATCTTTTAGCTCTTTTGGCAAATTAATATGAAATATTCTTTCAAGATTATCAATTTGTCTAGGCTTATCCAAAATTTTAATGCCTGGAATTATTGGTATAGTTATTCCTTCATTTCTGCAATATTTGACAAAATCAAAGTATTTTTGATTGTCGAAAAACATTTGAGTTACTGCATATTCTGCGCCAGCTTCAATTTTTTGTTTTATAATTGAAATTTCTTTTTCAAAGCTTTTTGAATGAAAATGATTTTCAGGATAAACTCCAATCCCAGTGCACATTTCAATCGATGAAGAGTTAGAGATATCAGTTAAATATTTTCCTTTTTTTAAATCACTAATCTGATTAACTAATTCGAGAGAGTTTGAATTAACCGTTTTACCATCATTTAAAACTTCTTTAGGGTTGCCATCTCCACTTATTGCCAGAATATTTTCAATTCCTAAAAAACTAAGTTCGATTAATGCATCTTCAGTTTCTTCTCTTGTAAATCCGTTGCAAGCAAGGTGTGCAACGGTATCAATGTTAAATCTATTTTGGATAATCCCACATATACTAATTGTACCTGGCCTTTTCTTTTTCTTTATTTTTTTACCAACCTTATTCAATGAAACAGTAGATGCATGACTTGTAACATCAATAAAAGGTGGATTAAACTTTTTAAGACTTTCAACCATATCTAAAACTATCTTAATCCCTTTACCTCTTAAAGGAGGGATTATTTCATAGCTAAACTGAGTATTAGCACTATTATTTATGTGTTCTATTACTTTCATTCTTGTAATATGTGAGGAAAAATTTTCTTTAAATTTTCTTCTGACAATCCTTTCCTTGCTGAATAATCTTTGAGTTGTTCGTTTGAAATTCTATTAACAGCAAAATATTTGGAATTTGGATGAGAAAAATACCAACCAGTAACTGACGATGCTGGTGAAACTGCATATGATTCTGTTAATTTCATTTTTGAATTATTTTTAATATCTAAAAGCTCCCAAATTTTTGCTTTTTCACTATGATCAGGACATGCTGGATATCCAGGAGCTGGTCTAATACCCATATATCTTTCTCTAATTAAATCTGAGTTAGATAATTTTTCTTTTGAATTATATCCCCAAAACTCTTTTCGAACTGATTCATGCATCTTTTCTGCCATTGCCTCAGCAATTCTATCACCGATAATTTTAATCATAATACTTTCATAATCATTATTATTGTTTGCACTTATTTTACTCAGTTTGTCAACATTGCTGCCTGCTGTAACTGCGAAAGCTCCAATCCAATCTTTTTTATTAAATT
>MDTD01008427.1_pt1 | contig 41879 bp, 37 predicted proteins | sample 811221 | NCBI WGS metagenome assembly MDTD01 (sample SAMN05326646, study PRJNA326480) | marine metagenome | isolation source: seawater | place: Pacific Ocean: South West | collected 2011
CCACCAGGTGGCGTAGGTCGAGAATTTGTAGCCGCGGCGATACTCGAATTTGTCCACCGCCTTCATCAGGCCGATATTGCCCTCCTGGATGAGATCCAGGAACTGAAGGCCGCGGTTCGTATACTTCTTCGCGATGGAGATCACGAGGCGGAGGTTGGCTTCCACCATCTCCTTTTTCGCGATGCGGGCTTCGCGCTCGCCTTTCTGCACCGTCTGGACGATGCGGCGATAGTCGTCGATCGGAATACCGATTTCCTGCGCGATTTCGGAGATTTCCGAACGCACTTCCTCGATGTCGGTTTCCTTGGAGTCGACGAAACGCTTCCATTTCGCAGACAGGCCTCTGACCTGTTCGGTCCAGTCCGGCTCCAGCTCACGGCCGAAATAATTGCTGAGGAATTCCTTGCGCGGCACGCCATGCGCGTCAGCGAGGCGCATCAGCTTTCCTTCCAGGCCCATCAGCTTCTTGTTGATGGCATAAAGCTGTTCCACCAGCGCCTCGATACGGGCGTTGTTGATGTGGATCGTCTTCAGGTTCTCAACGATGTTGTTGGACAGTTCGTCATATTCGGACTGCGCCTTCGGCGTCAGTTCCTTGCCTTCCATCCGGCGGGTAACGAGCTTGTCCTGCAGCTTGCGGTAACGTCCGAAGCCGTCGGAGATTTCGTCGAGCTTGGCGAGGACGCCGTCACGAAGTTCCGCTTCCATGGCCGACATGGACATGGCGGCGGCGTCGTCTTCGTCCTCTTCCTCTTCGGCTTCTTTCTTCTGGCGCTCGCGTTCGGCTTCGACCTCGTCGACATCGCCGCGGCGGGTTTTCGCCTTCGCCTCGGGCTCTTCTTCCTTCTCGACGGGTTTCGGCTCCGGCGGCGGATTTTCCGCGCCATAGGTCGCTTCCAGGTCGATCAGGTCGCGCAGGAGGATGCGCTCATTGATGAGCTCGTCCCGCCAGACCATCATGGCTTCGAAAGTCAGCGGGCTCTCGCACAGGCCGCGGATCATCGCGTCGCGGCCGGCTTCGATCCGCTTGGCAATCGCAATCTCGCCTTCGCGGGACAGCAGTTCGACGGCGCCCATTTCGCGCAGGTACATGCGTACCGGGTCGTCGGTGCGGTCGGAGCCGCGCGCATTGCCCTTCTTGGCGACGACCTTGCGGTCCTCGATCTTGGTCAGGGCCTTGCCCTGCTCTTCCGCTTCTTCTTCTGTCTCGACGACAGCGATGCCCATTTCCGAGATCTGGGACATGACGTCCTCGATCTGGTCGGACGTCATTTCGTCATTCGGCAGAAGCGCGTTGATTTCGTCATGGGTGATAAAGCCGCGCTTCTGGGCGCGCTTCAGGACCTTCTTGACGTCCGTGGCGTTGAAATCGACAAGACCGGCGTCGTTGTCCTTTTCGTCCTCGGATTCACGTTCGCTCTGCGTATTCTTCTGCTTGGCAGATGCCATTCACTCTCTCTCCCGTGACATACGACGCGCTCGCCCCGCCATACGCCTCAAAGTTCCGTGCTTTTTCAGCTTTCGCCGACTTTTCCTGCTGCCTCGTTCATGCGGGCTCTCAGAGCCCTGCGTTCCGCGACAAGCTGGTGCTTGCGCCGCCAGGCTGATGGCGACGACGTAGCATCCGCACCAGCATCATCCATGCCAGTGTCGGTGTCCTGCTCTGCGGAACGACCTGCAACCATGTATTGCTCGAGGGCAATTAGCCATTCCCGTGCCTCGGGTCCGTCGACCGCTATCGGAGGCGTCTGGGGATATTCGTTGAGCAGACTGGCAGCGCGCATGTTCCCTGCTTCCGCTAAATGGGCACTCAATGCCTCGCGGTCAATAGGTTTTCCTGCATCCGCGAAGTCCAGCACAGCATCGCGCATCCGGCTGACGTCCGGATCGGCAAAAACAGCCGCCGCAAGCGTTTCGGCGCCGAGGTCCAGCAGTTCGGGCGTATCGACCGCCCGCACCACCTGCCCCAGGCCGCGCAGTTTGGCTGGCGCGCCGCCTTTCAGTTCCACCTGACCCTGATCGCCTGAGGCGGGAAATTGTCCCGTTCCGGGGCGCTTTCTGTAGTCCCCGCTGCCTTTGGACCTGCCGCGGCTGGCCTGGCGCAGCTGCCAGAAATGATCCCGCATCCGGGATTTGAGGTCGCGCTCATACGCGGCGCGCACGCCGGGATGCTGGATTTGCGCGGCGGCGGCCATCAGACGGGCTTCCAGGCCTGCCTGCCGCTCGGGCGTGTCCAGCGGTTCGGCATCGCGCTCGCGCAGCCAGAGAAGTTCGGACATGGAGATCCGTTCTTCCAGCGCGTCAGACATGGCGCCGGGGCCGCGTGCCCGAATCAGGTCGTCCGGATCCATGCCGTCCGGCAGCAGCACGAAGAACAGTGACCGCCCCGGCTCGACATGCGGCAGAGCCCGGTCGATGGCCCGGTACGCCGCGCCAAGTCCGGCGCGGTCGCCGTCAAAACACAGGACCGGTTCCGGCCCGGCCCGCCAGATCAGGCTCAGCTGGTCTTCCGTCAGCGCCGTGCCGAGCGGGGCCACGGATGTACCAAAGCCCGCTTCGGCCAGCGCGATCGCATCCATATAGCCTTCGCAGACGAGCAGGCCGCCGCCATCCCCGCCGCCCAGCGCTTCCCGCGCCACCTTGTAGCGGTAGAGCACGCGCGATTTGTGAAACAGCGGTGTGTCACCGGAATTCAGGTATTTCGGTTTTGCATCCGGCTGAAGCGCCCTGCCCCCGAACGCGATGATCCCGCCGCGCACATCGGCGATCGGGAACATCAGGCGTCCGCGGAACGCATCATAGGGCTCACCGCCCCGGTCGCTTTCCTTGGCGAGCCCTGCCTCCAGGATTTCCTTGGTGGAGAATCCCTGCGATTTCAGATGGTCGATTGTCTTGCGCCAGTCGTCCGGCGAATAGCCGAGGCGATGGCGTTTCCAGGCTGCCGGCCGCAGGCCCCGCCCTTCAAGATAAGTCCGCGCTGCCATGCCTTCCGAAGAATTCAGCCGGTCTTCGAAATAGGCCGTCGCCGCTTCGCACACGGCCTGAAGACGTTTGCGGTGGTCATATTCCTCGGCGGCCTGCGGGCTCGCCTTGGGCAGCTCCATGCCGGCCTCTTCCGCCAGCTTCTCCACCGCTTCCATGAAGCTCAGACGTTCTGTCTCCATGATGAAGCTGATGACATCGCCGCCAAGACCGGAGGAGAAATCCTTGAAGATGCGCTTCTGGTCGTTGACGTAGAAACTGGGCGATTTCTCATTGGTGAAGGGGGACAGGCCGACCCATTCCTTCCCCTTCTTGGTCAGCTTCACCTTGCGGCCAATCACATCCGAAGGCCGGATGCGGGCCTTCAGCTCCTCTACGAAGCCGTCAGGGATGCGGATGGAAGGTGGCGCCATCCGGTCAGGATACCGCGTTCCCGCCTCCGGGGAAACGCGCCTTTTCACGTCAACTCACGAAAAGAGGGCCCGGCAAGGCCGGACCCTCCCTTACGCAGCCAGACTGGAAGCTTATTGACCGTCTGCCAGCACCTTGGCGTGGGCAAACGCATCGGCATCAAGGTCGATGACCAGGGTTCCATCTCCGTCCCCCTGCTCGATGGTCAGGGCATCGGCGTCGATGACGTAATGAGTCGTTCCGGCAAGACCGTCGGAAATGACGGCATATTCCGGTGTGCCATCGACCTTCATCACGAAATCATTCACCCGGGCGAGATTGTCGCCGAAGGACAGCGATGCCGTCGTGCCCATGGCTTCAGATGCGAGACGGTAATCGTCCACGCCGTTCTGTTTGAACTCCGGCAGGCCTTCCAGTGAGGCTTTCGAATAGGTCACACGCACGTCCGGCTCGTCATCGTTTGCAACAGGCTCGATCAGGGCGCCTTCGAACCCAATGGCATGCAGCGTGCCGCCAACACCGGCCACACCACCGTCCCGGACGATCAGTTTCGGCGTATCGCCGGGCTCACCGATCCAGACATCGGCCACCGTCGCGATTTCGTCGCCCGCCGGGTCCAGCACCTCAGAGCCGATCAGGCGCGATGCCAGAATTTCGTCAGAGGCCAGCGTGAACTGTTCGCGCTTCACCGGTTCGATGTCGGCCCGCGTCATTTCCTTGAGGTTGGCGGCTTGCTTGTCCGGCATCTGATCCGGCGTGGCAGCGGAAGTTTCCGCCGCAGCCTGCGGCGCCGTCTCCGCATGGCTCGTCGCTTCGGTACAGGCAGCTGCACCCATCATCAGGGCAATTGCACTGGCGGTAAAAAGAAGGGGTTTCATGTGATCGTCCTTTCCGTGGCTCAAGTGCGGAAAGAACGGGGTAACCCTCGGCGTGTTCCGAAGGTTAAGAAGGTTTCACTGACGGGATCAGCTGGCGCGCGAAAGGGCCTTGCGAACAGCTTTGCCAGCTGCACCGGACTCGATCATGCCGGGATAACGCTCCTTGAGGGCGCTCATGCAGCGGCCAAGGTCCTTGAGCCTGGAGGCGCCGAGGTCGGTCACAACCTCCTCCACGGCTGATTCCAGCGCCTTGCCCTGCAGGGGGACTGGCAGGAATTGCTGGATAATCTCGATTTCTTCGCGTTCGCGAATGGCCTCTTCGAGGCGGCCGGCATCCTCGTGCTCACGGGCGGCCACTTCGCGCTGGGCGACCATGGTCTCCAGCACGCGGCGGACATCCGCTTCCGGACAGCCTTCACCGTCGCCGCGGCCACGTGCACACACGTCCCGGTCACGCACCGCGCAATCGATCAGGCGCAGGGTTGCCAGGCGTACGCCGGGCTTGCCCTTTTCGGTCTCGGATTTGAGGGCATTACCAATGCGCGCCTTAAGCGACATCAATCCACTCGTATCTTCTCGGCCCATGCCGTGTTTCGCCTCTCATAAGCCCTGCCGCATCACTCGCTTGACGCAGCAGAGACTCCGCCCCAATACACCGGACGAACTTCATGCGGATGGGTTAACGAGACCCTACGCGGCGCCCGGGAGGTGTGACAAATATGTCCTACTTGGCCAAAACTCAAGCGGCTACTTCAGCCACGGGAGCGATCGCGCTCGCCGACGGCACAGTGTTTCTTGGTCACGGTGCAGGCGCCGCAGGCGTCCGAACCGGAGAATTGTGTTTCAATACAGCGATCACGGGCTATCAGGAGATCCTCACGGACCCTTCCTACGCGTCCCAAATCGTCCTGTTCACATTTCCCCATATCGGCAATGTCGGGACCAATGATGAGGACCATGAGGAGTCCTCGGAACCCGGATCCCATGCCGCCCGGGGCGCCATTTTCCGCGAGCCGATCACGGCGCCTTCGAACTGGCGGTCCACCGACACGTTCGATTCATGGCTGAAAAAACGCGGAATCGCCGGTCTTTTCGGGGTCGATACGCGGGCCATCACCCGCCTGATCCGCGAGAAAGGCATGCAAAAGGCAGCCATCTGCCACCAGCCGGACGGAAATATCGACCTTGATGCGCTGATCGAAGCGGCCCGCGCCTGGGAAGGCCTGGAAACAGCCGACCTCGCCGCGGACGTGGATACCGGCGCAAACTTCGAGAATTCCGAAAGCCTGTGGCTGCCGGAAACCGGATATGGCCATCTGGATAAACCGGCCTTCCACGTCGTTGTGGTCGATTTCGGTGTGAAGAAGAACATCCTGCGCAACCTCGCCAATGTCGGCATCCACGCAACTGTCGTGAACGGCGACGCATCGTTCGAGGACATCGCCGCGCTGAAGCCCGACGGCATCGTGTTCTCCAACGGCCCGGGTGATCCGGCCGCAACGATCAAGCGGTCCGGAGACATGATCCGCGCGGTGATCGACAGCGGCCTGCCGATCCTTGGTATCTGCCTCGGACACCAGCTTCTGGCGCTCGCCCTCGGTGCGAAGACAATGAAAATGGCACAGGGCCATCACGGCGCGAACCACCCGGTGAAAGACCTGTCCACCGGGAAGGTGGAGATCGTGTCCATGAACCATGGCTTCACCGTCGACCCGGCCACCTTGCCGGCGGGCGTGGAAGAAAGTCACCGCTCGCTGTTCGATGGCACGAATTCCGGCCTTGCCGTGAAAGACCGCCCGATCATTTCGGTCCAGCATCACCCCGAAGCCAGCCCTGGCCCGCAGGACAGTTTCTACCTGTTCCAGCGCTTTGCGGACCTGATGACGCAACACCGGGCCGGCAAATAGTCCGACCCTTTTGAAAGTTTACGGCCATGACGGCCATTGCCCCTCTGGTGCCTCCGCCCGGCGATAACCGCCTCGGCGCAATCCTTGGTGATCTCGCGTCTAAGGGCTGGAGCTGGCAACCGCACATGTTGCCGGATGCCCTGTATCTCGCCCTGCGTGCGGAGGTGCTGGAAGCCAACACGGAAGGTGAGCTGGCGCCTGCGGGGATCGGCCGCGAGGCGGACTTCCAGCTGGACCGGTCGATCCGCAAGTCCCGGATCGCCTGGATGGATGGCGCAACGCCGGCGCAGGCAGGATTCCTGCAGTGGGCGGAACAGCTGCGTAAAGCCCTCAACCGCGGTCTCATGATCGGCCTGTTCGAATTTGAAGCCTGCTTCGCGGTCTACCAGCCGGGGGAATTCTACGACCGCCACCTCGACAGTTTCGAAGGGCCGCGCAACCGGGTCGTGTCACTCGTCGTGTACCTGAACGAAGACTGGACCGAGGAGAATGGCGGAGCGCTTGTCGTCTGGCCGGAAGGCGCCGAGGAATCCGCGGAACCGGCCGCCTGCATCCTGCCGGAACGCGCAGGCGTCGTGTTCATGCTCTCCGAAACCATTCCGCATGCGGTCAAAGTGACGAAAGCCTCACGGTTTGGCATTGCCGCGTGGTGGCGGGTGAACCCGTCGATCCAGGGAAATATCGATCCCCTCGCCTAGTGCAGGCTGCGGATCATGATCTCGAAGGCCTCGTAAACCTCGTCCGGAGTCAGGCCGTCGACACCCTCTGCGAGGGCAAATCCTGCGCCGTTCAGAGCGGACTGGACCAGCACCGAATAGGAGTTCACGCGGCTCGGCGCGATGCGTCCCCTTTCGGCCAGCGCTTCCATCGCCTGGCGTACGCTGCTTTGGCCGAGGTTGCGATTGGACTCGTACCATCCCTGCAAGCCCAGCACGACCGGGCCTTCATACAGGACGATCTTGAAATATTCCGGGCGCGCCGCCCATTTCAGGTATACCCGGGCGCCGGTGAGGAACTGGATATAGGGGTCTTGTTCGCCGCTGATCTTGCGGGCTTCCGAGAGGGCTTCCTCTCCCATTCTCGTCTGCAGGTCAGTCCAGACCTCGCGGAACAGATCCAGCTTGCTCGGGAAGTGGTGGAACAACGCCCCTTTCGTGACCCCTGCATCGGCAACAATGCTCGCAATACTGGCGCTAAAGCCATCCTGGGCAAATCGGTCTCGGGCCGCTTCAAGGATAGCAGCGCGAGTAGCTTCTGCCTGTTCTGCAGTTCTCCTTGCCATGGGTCTTTTTTTCGTTGCTGGCCTATCATACCAGTGGTACGTAATATTTTAAAGCGCTTCTAAGGCAATTCCTTGCCCAAAGCGTTGATTTGGAACCGCGTATGTATTTGTGCTGGGTGGGACTGGCCTCAGGCTAGCGCGGGACGCCAAGGAACTGCGCCCGCCTGCAAAGGTAAGGGCGCAGTTTTATGTCGGAACACCAATTGCCCCGCCCGGCATTTTTCTAACGTAACGGGCCACAACGACTTTCATATTCTGCAATCGCGTCAGGCATCCATTTGCGGAAGTTTTCGGCCCGGGTCCCGCTGGCCGGATGCGTGCTCATCCATTCTGGCGGACGCTGGCCACCGCTGATCCTGCCCATGCGCTGCCAAAGTTCCGGCGCCTCCCGCGGATCGTAACAAGCGCGCACCAGCAGATCGAGGCCGATCTTGTCCGCTTCGGTCTCGTGCTCGCGTGAGAATTTCAGCATCCCGCCCTGCGCTGCAATGCCGAAGGCCTGCATGACCGCGCGCCGCTGCGAGGCGTCCATGTCCCCCATGGACACGCCAACCGCCATCTGCCCCATCTGCATCACCTGCTGCTGGCTCATCCGCTCGGCCCCATGGTGCGCCAGTGCATGACCGATCTCATGCCCCATCACGACGGCCAGTTTGTCCGGATCTGCCAAGTCTTCCATGTCGAGGGCGCCATCATAATTGCCGGTGATATCCAGGATGCCGGTATAGACCGCCACATAGCCGCCTGGCAGGCAGAAGGCGTTGGGCGTGGCGGAATGAACGACATAATAGGTCCAGTCGAACGTGTCCGCGACCGGGGTGAAGGCATAGCCGTCATCCAGCAATTCCTGTTCAAGCTCGACTGCGGCCGCCTGCAGGCGCGCGCCAATCCCGCGCACCGTATCGGTCAGCGCCGCCTCTTCGCCTGTGCAGGCCTTGTCGGCGCACAGCACGGCGTTCCCCTGGCGCTGCTCCTGGTTCAGGATCTGGAGGTAGGATTGCTGGCCAAGCTTCACTTCCTGCTCGATGGAGACGGTGTTGAGCTGCTTGCGGCCAGAAAACGGAACCGGCTTCTGGTTCATCTGCCAGTAAAGAAAAAGACCGATGGCCGCGATCAGGAGGAGACCCAAGCGGCTCCGGAACAAGCGCGCGATACCACCGCCGCCGCGATACCTCCCGCCGGGTTGCGTCGGCATACGCACGAAAGTCTCCTCTCCAGCATCTGGCCAGCATCTGGTCTGCCCATCCAGTGTTAGCGGAGGGCTCGTATCAGGAAAAGCACCTGCCGCACGCTTTGCGTTCCCTACCGGACCGACTATGTAGCAATCATGACTGAGACACCTGCCAACCAGCCCAAGCTCGAGATCCGGATCATTCCGGTCACGCCCCTGCAGCAGAACACGTCCATGATCTGGTCGACCGAGACCATGGAAGGCGTCTTCATCGATCCAGGCGGTGAGGTGGACAAGCTCATGGCCGCTGCGGAAGAGTTCGGCGTGAAGATCGTGGCCGTCTGGCTGACGCATGGGCACATGGACCATGCCGGGGCCGCTGCCGCCGTCGCAGAACGAACGGGCTGCCCCGTGATCGGCCCGCACGAGGACGACCAGTGGCTGCTGGATGAAATCGAAACCCAGGGCGCAAAGTACGGCATCAAGGACGGGAAGAACGTGACGCCCGACCGCTACCTGCACGACGGCGATGTCCTCGAACTGGCCGGCAACAAATTCGGCGTGGCACACACGCCCGGGCACACGCCGGGACATGTGGTCATCTATTCCCAGGAAGGCGCGCTGGCCTTCGTGGGCGATGTTCTGTTCCGTGGATCTGTCGGGCGGACTGACTTCCCGCGCGGAAACCAGCAACAACTGATCGACTCGATCACCAGCAAGCTCTGGCCGCTCGGTCCGCAGATGCGTTTCGTTCCCGGTCACGGTCCACTGTCCACCTTCGGGCAGGAACGGCAGGACAACCCGTTCGTGGCCGATGAGGTGACCGGGTATCAGGGGACCGAGAAACAGGCGCCGGACGAGATAAGCCAGAAGCTGTCCAAGCGCTGGAGCTAGCGCGGCAGGTCTTCCTGACCTCATTGTAATGCTGCACGGGGAACCGTTGCGGGGGCTATCCGTTGTTGCGGTCATAGTCACCCGAAAGGACCCAATATGACCTTCCCCGTGAAATTGATGGCCATTGGCGCCAGTGCTGCCGTTCTGGCGGCTTGCACCTCGAGCGGCACAACGGAGCGTAACGCGGCGTATGGCGCCGCAGCCGGCGCTGTCGCTGGCGCCGTGATCGGCAACAATGTCGGCGATGGCAACGCTGAACGCGGCGCGATCATCGGCGGCGCAATCGGCGGAACGGCGGGCGCTGCAAAAGGCTGCACTGAAGCCGAAGACTGCGACATGCCCGGTGTGAAAGACCAGGAAACCGAGCGGGATTCCGATGGTGACGGCGTCGCAAACGCCTATGACCGCTATCCCTATGACAGCTCGCGTCGCTAGCCGGCAGAGCCTGTAAACGTCACTTCGGCCCCGTTTCTTAAGAAGCGGGGCCGATCTGTTTACCCTCACGGCAAGAAAGCCGGGTGCAAAATGAAACTGCGCGGAACAAAGTCTACTTTAAGGCGTTAAAGCCCCACTGTTCACCAGTGCATTTCGTTCAAGGAGCGCCATGGCCCCCCCCATCACTTCTTCCACTCTGTCGATTGTATCGAACCGTGGCAGCACTTCTGCCGAAACAAAGGTGAAGACCCGGGTCTTCGCCTGGTGTTCCACCTGGAGCAGTGTCAATGGAGCGTTCCTGACGGAGCAGCTTCGAACGATCGCAATCGATGAACCGGTCCGGATGGTCACGGATTTCGGTCGGCGTATGTCGGTAAGTGTTTCACTAGACGCATACGCTGCGTTCTGGTCCCAACTGCTCTCGGAAACGTTTTCGGAGTGGTCCCTGGTGATCGATTCCCCAATTGATGTGATGGTTGGCAACAATCGCGCAATCGCGAGTTTCAACGCACGCCTGCAGGGCACCACGCATGAAGGCGGCCGGGCATCCCAACGCCAACACGTGCAACAAGTCTTCAAGATCGTGGACGGCACCTGGCGGCTGGCGCAGGAGCAAATGACGATTTCTCCTGAAAACGCCTGTCTCTGATCTCCCCCTGAAAGCCACACCCACCAACTTACTGCAGCACGCGCCGACTTTCTGGTCAGGTTCACCTTGCCCAACCCTCCGACTCTGCTATGACGCAGCCGTTTGACCGCTAGGAGTTGGGGCACATGCCAAAGCGCACAGATATTAGCTCCATTCTCGTCATCGGGGCCGGACCGATCATCATCGGGCAGGCCTGCGAATTCGACTATTCCGGGGTTCAGGCTCTGAAAGCCCTCAAGGATGAAGGCTATCGCGTCATCCTCGTAAACTCGAACCCGGCGACGATTATGACGGATCCGGGGCTGGCGGACGCAACCTATATCGAGCCGATCACGCCGGAGATCGTCGAGAAGATCATCGAAGCGGAAAAGCCGGACGCCCTGCTGCCAACGATGGGCGGCCAGACGGCGCTGAACTGTGCCCTGGACCTGCACTATGCCGGCACGCTCGAAAAGCACGGCGTCGAACTGATCGGCGCCCGGGCGGAAGCCATCGAAATGGCAGAGGACCGCGCCCTGTTCCGCGAAGCCATGGACCGGATCGGCCTGGAAAATCCGCGCGCGACCATCGTGTCGTCGCCGCGCGACGAAAAGGGCAAGTATGACCGCATCACCGGCCTGAAACGTGCCATGGACGCGCTCGACGTGGTCGGCCTCCCCGCCATCATCCGTCCGGCCTTTACGCTCGGCGGCACGGGCGGCGGCGTCGCTTACAATGTCCAGGAATATGAAGAGATCTGCCGTTCCGGTCTCGCCGCCTCGCCAAACGCCCAGATCCTGATCGACGAGAGCCTGCTCGGCTGGAAAGAGTATGAGATGGAGGTGATCCGCGACACAGCGGACAACGCCATCATCATCTGCTCCATCGAGAATATCGACCCGATGGGCGTCCACACAGGCGACTCCATCACAGTCGCCCCTGCCCTGACGCTGACCGACAAGGAATACCAGGTGATGCGCAACGCGTCGCTTGCGGTGCTGCGCGAGATCGGTGTCGAGACCGGCGGGTCGAACGTCCAGTTCGCGGTGAACCCGGAAGACGGGCGCCTGGTCGTCATCGAGATGAACCCGCGCGTGTCGCGCTCCTCCGCGCTGGCATCCAAGGCAACCGGTTTCCCGATTGCGAAGATCGCCGCAAAGCTGGCGGTCGGCTACACGCTTGATGAGCTGGACAATGACATCACCGGCGTGACGCCCGCATCTTTCGAGCCGACCATCGACTATGTTGTCACGAAGATTCCGCGTTTCGCCTTTGAGAAATACAAGGGCACAGAACCCGTCCTGACCACCGCGATGAAGTCGGTCGGCGAAGCCATGGCCATCGGCCGGAACTTCAAGGAAAGCTTCCAGAAAGCGCTGAACTCCCTGGAGACCGGCCTGACCGGCCTGAACGAACTGCCTTTCGAAGACGAGACAAAGTTGCGTGCCGCGCTGGCCATCCAGGCACCTGACCGCATGCGGGTCGTGGCCGAAGCCTTCCGCATGGGCCTCAGCGTGGACGACGTCTACGCCATCACCTCGATCGACAAATGGTTCCTGCGCCAGTTTGAAGAGATCGTGGCCGCCGAAAACACGATCCGCGCGCAAGGCCTGCCAGATGATGCGTACGCGCTGACCGACATCAAGGCGATGGGGTTTTCCGACAAACGTCTCGCAGAACTGACCGGCAAGACTGAAGACGCCGTGCGTGACCAGCGTCATGCGCTGGATGTCCGCCCTGTCTACAAGCGCATCGACACCTGCGCCGCCGAGTTCGCGGCGAAAACGCCCTACCTGTACTCGACCTATGAACACCCGCTGTTCGGCCAGGAAAAAGCCGACTGCGAATCCCTGCCGACGGCACGGGAAAAAGTGGTGATCCTTGGCGGCGGCCCGAACCGGATCGGCCAGGGTATCGAATTCGACTATTGCTGCTGCCACGCCGCATTTGCCATGGCAGACCTCGGCATGGAGTCGATCATGGTCAACTGCAACCCGGAAACGGTGTCTACGGACTATGACACCTCCGATCGTCTCTATTTCGAACCGCTGACCGACGAGCACGTGCTGGAGATCATCCACAAGGAAAGCGGCATCGGTCACCTGCGCGGCGTGATCGTTCAGTTCGGTGGGCAAACACCGCTGAAACTTGCCAATCCGCTGGACCAGCAGAACATTCCAATCCTTGGCACCAGCCCTGCGTCCATTGATCTGGCAGAAGACCGCGAGCAGTTCGCCGCCCTGCTCGACAGGCTGGGTATCCAGCAAGCGCCGTCGCGTACGGCGCGCAGCGTGGAAGAAGCCCAGATCAAGGCGAACGAGATCGGTTACCCGGTCATGCTGCGGCCAAGTTTCGTCCTCGGCGGGCGCGCGATGGAAATTGCGCGTGACGACGTCGACCTGCGCAAGTTTGCCGCTGAGGCCCTTCAGGTCTCCGGCGACGCTTCGCTCTTCATCGACCGCTACCTGTCCGATGCGACCGAAGTGGATGTCGACGCGATCTGCGATGGCGAGAATGTCCACGTCGCCGGCATCATGGAACACATCGAGGAAGCTGGCGTCCACTCCGGCGACTCCGCCTGTGCCTTGCCACCCTTCACCCTGTCTCCTGCCCTGCAGGACCGTCTGGCAAAGCAGACGATCGCACTTGCACGTGAGCTGAAGGTATGTGGCCTGATAAACATCCAGTTCGCCGTGAAGGGCGAAGAAATTTATGTGCTGGAAGCCAACCCGCGCGCCAGCCGGACGGTGCCGTTCGTCGCCAAGGCTGTGGGCGCCCCGATCGCCGGGATCGCCGCCAAGGTCATGGCGGGTGAGTCGCTGACCGGGTTTGATCTGACACAGGCCCATCCGCGCCGAGTGGCCGTGAAGGAAGCTGTTTTCCCGTTCGCGCGCTTCCCGGGCGTGGATCCGCAACTTGGCCCCGAAATGCGCTCGACGGGTGAAGTCATGGGCTGGGACGACGATTTCGGGACCGCTTTCCTCAAGAGCCAGATGGGCTGCGGCGTGCTGCTGCCGGCCGAAGGCGCCGTATTCATTTCGGTGAAGGATTCGGACAAAACCGGCGCCGTTGAAGCCGCCCGCGAGCTTGTTGCACTCGGTTTCACTCTGGTTGCAACGTCGGGTACGGCGGCTCATCTGGAAGCTGAAGGCCTGCCTGTACGCTCCATCAACAAGGTCAATGAAGGCCAGCCCCACATTGTGGACGCCATGATCAACGGCGAAATCCAACTGGTTTTCAATACGACGGAAGGTGCAACATCCATTGCAGACAGCGCCTCGATCCGCCGCACGGCCGTGGGTCACAAGATCCCCTACTACACCACACTCGCCGCTTCGATTGCGTCGGTTCGCGCGATCACGAGCATGACGTCACGGGAAATCTCGGTGCGCGCCTTGCAATCAGCGTGATAACCCCCACTTGACGACGCTGACATTTACGACAACGATTTTCGCCCAATTACAGAGGTGACCCCTATGGAACGCATTCCCATGACCGCAGAAGGCCATGCTGCGCTTCAAGCTGAGCTCAAGAACCTCAAATCGGTTGAGCGCCCGAACATCATCGCGGCGATTTCCGAAGCGCGCGCCCATGGCGACCTGTCGGAAAACGCCGAATACCATGCCGCCAAGGAGAAGCAGAGCTTCATCGAAGGCCGCATCAGCGAGCTGGACGACAAGCTTGCCCGCGCTGACGTGATCGACGTGTCCAAGCTGACCGGCGGGAAAATCCGCTTTGGCGCAACCGTTTCCCTGATCGACGTCGATTCGGAAGAGGAATCTTCCTACAAGATCGTCGGAGACGACGAGGCAAACGTGAAGGAAGGCAAGATTTCCATCTCTTCCCCGATTGCCCGTGCCCTGATCGGCAAGGAAGAAGGCGACGAAGCCGAGGTCGCCGCGCCCGCCGGGGCCCGCGCTTACGAAATCATCAAAGTCGAGTACCGGTAAATGTCTGGGCCGGGACCGCTCGGACCCTCAGTCTGGGCGGTCTCAGATGGCCGCGCAGGCAACGCCGCACAGGTGCGCGCGGTCGTCCACGCGCTCGGCGAAACGCGCCGATGGATGAAGATCGGGCATATCGCCGGTGAAGCCCACCGGTCCGACCCCATCGTTCTGACACCGCGCATGCCGTGGACCTGGCTGCCGGCAGATAACTGGCCCTCGCCATTGTCCGCCCTGCCCGCAGACCAGCGCGCGCAATTGCAAGCACCCTGGCCCACCGTATGGATCGCCGCAGGCCGGCGGTCTGCGGCCTTCACCCGCGCGGTCCGCGAATGGTCCGGGGGGCGTACACTGACAGTCCAGATCCTCGACCCGCATATTTCGCCGGACAATTTCGACCTTCTGGTCACCCCCAAGCATGACGGTGTGACAGGCCCCAACGTCATCCAGACGGTCGGGTCTCCTTCCTATTTTTCACCGCACGCCATTGAGGAAGCGGCTCAGGCTTTCGCAGACCTCGCGGACGAGCGCGGCAAGAGCGCCATCGTGATCCTGGGCGGAAACAGCAAGGCGCACGCGTTTACGGAATCGGCTGCTGACCGGATCGACAGCCAGCTCCGGACGCTTGCCGGACAAGGCTGGCGCCTGCGGATAACAGCATCGCGCCGGACACCCGACCCGATCCGGGCACGGTTTCGCCGGATGGCCGATGATATCGGCGCATTATTCTGGTCGGGCACAGAGGATGGGCCGAACCCCTACATCGCATGGCTGACATTTTCAGATGTGGCCATCGTGACAGAAGACAGCGCCAACATGCTTTCGGATGCCGCATGGCACGGCCTGCCCCTGCATATCGTCAAGCTTGAAGGGCGGTCCGAGAAGTTCGACAAGCTGCACGACAGCCTGATCGCGCATGGCGCAGCGCGCTGGTTTGACGGCACGCTGGAAACCTGGACCTATGCGCCCCTTCGCGAAGCGGACAGGGTTGCGGACGCGATTGTAGACAAACTTCTTGAACGCTATCCACAGCCGGATATGGGCCAATCGGACAGGGTCGCAGCGCCTGATTGGCTGAGCTGATCCCGGGGTCCCCGCTTTTGCTTGCATTTGCCCCCGGCCTGGGGCCTTATGTCACGGAATCTGGGGACAAGGAATGGCACGCACCCTCGAGCCACTTCGTCAATTTTTTCGGGATTGCCGCGATGCGGTAACGTTCCGGGACCTCCGTGCGGCTTCAGCCAGCTATTACGAAACCACCCATGTCGTGATGGCCAGCTATATGCACTATCCGCCGGTCGGGGCCCGCGATTTCGATGGTCAGATCCGGGTTGGAGAATTCGGCTATCCGGAGGACTGGCGAGAAACCTATCTCAAAGAGCAGCTGCATTTGTGTGATCCGCTCGCGCGGAGGGCAGTGAATTTCACGCGGCCCTATTTCTGGTCCGAATCGTCCCAATTGCCGAACCTGACACCGGAAGAAAGCGACTACCTGCAGCGGGTCGCCGCGCAGAATTTGGGCGAAGGGATCGGTATTCCGCTCTTCGGCCCCGCCGGGCGCAACGGATATGCGGCACTCGGCTTTGGACGCAGGAAAATCCCGTCAACGGACGAAGTGCTCGAATTGCAGGCCGCCTCCCAGATGGGCCACCTTGTCTATTGCCGCCTGCTGTTGCGGGAATTGCCGGACGGAACCAACCTGTCTGCCCGCGAGCGGGAGATCCTCCGCTGGGTTGCCCGCGGGCGAACCAATTCTCAGATTGCGGAAGTCCTTCACTTGTCGCGCAATACGGTCGAAACCTATATCCGGCGCTGCTTCGAGAAGCTCGATGTAAATGACCGCGTATCCGCCGCCCTCAGGGGCATAGCCCTGGGCATGGTGGACTGATCACGCCTGTCAGGCAGCCGCAATCCGTTCATCTGCCGGAATGGCCCTCAGGATAAATCCGCCGCCGAGAATGCGCGTGCCGCCGTCCGGGTCGTACAGGACGGCCGCCTGGCCGCGCGCAACGCCCTCTTCCGGCTCATCGAACCAGATCACCGGAGTGTCACCGTGCCAGCCAAGCCGGCCTGGAACAGGCGGCCGGGTGGACCGCACGCGGACGAGCACGGGCGCGCCCGCATCAGCGGCCGCTTCAAGGCTTCCTGCGCCAATCCAGTTCAGCTCTTCCAGCAACAGGCCGGATGTCATCAACGCCTCACGCGGGCCGACGATCACACGGCGGTTCGGTGCATCGATCTTGACCACGAATAGAGGCTCGCCCGTCGCGACGCCCAGGCCGCGACGCTGGCCGATCGTGTAGTGGATGACACCTTTGTGCTGGCCCAGCACCTGCCCGTCGAGATGCACGATGTCGCCGCCTCGCCCGGCACCGGGACGAAGTTTCTCAACGACGCTCGCATAGGACCCTTCCGGCACGAAGCAGATGTCCTGGCTGTCCGGCTTTGACGCCACCGGCAGATGGAACCGGTCGGCAAGTTCCCGCACTTCGGTCTTGGGCAGGTCGCCCAACGGAAAGCGCAGGAAATCCAGCTGCTCCCGCGTCGTGGCGAACAGGAAGTAGGACTGATCACGGGAAGCATCCGCCGCACGATGCAGCTCCGGTCCGTCCGGCCCGTCGGTCCGGCGGATGTAGTGACCCGTCGCAAGGCAATCAGCGCCGAGCTCTTTCGCGGTTTTCAGGAGGTCGGAGAATTTGACCGTCTGATTGCACCGGATGCAGGGGATCGGCGTCGATCCGGCAAGATAGGTGTCGGCGAAATCCTCCATCACCTGCTCGCGGAACTTCGACTCGTAGTCCAGCACATAGTGCGGAATGCCGATCATGTCGGCGACGTTCCGCGCATCGTGGATGTCCTGCCCGGCACAGCAGGCGCCTTTCTTCTCGATCGCGGCGCCATGATCGTACAGCTGCAAGGTGATGCCGATGACATCATAGCCTTCCGCCTTCAGCATGGCGGCGACAACGGACGAGTCGACCCCGCCCGACATGGCGGCGACGACGCGCGTATCGGCCGGCGCTTTTGCGAATCCAAGGGAATTGACGCCGCCCGTCCAGGCAGCCGTGTTCGTATCAGTCATCTCTTACTCCCACCGGGTTCAAGGCCCGGAGCAGCCAAGGTTGAGGCGCGCATATAGCGGCAAGTGGTCAGGAGGTGAAGAGGCAGGCCTGCTCAGGCTGCGGATGTGGCAGATTTCGGGGTGCCGTCTGAAGCCATCCAGGTACCGCGGAAATCACGGGACGGTTCCAGCTGGTTGGTCAGGCCGATCAGGCTCTCACCCTGCCCCAGGATCACCAGCCCGCCCGGCATCAGCTGTGCGGCCAGCGAGTCGGCAACGCGGCTGCGGGCCGACCGGTCCATGCCGGACAGGACGTTCCGGCACAGGATGACGTCGAACTTGCCAAGCCCGCCGGCGCTTTCCAGCAAATTGTGCTGGCGGAAGCTGACCTTGCTGCGCAGCGCTTCGGAAATCTCCCATTGGCCACTGTCTGTGCGGGTAAAGTGGTGCATCAGACGGTGGATGGAGAGCCCCTTCTGGACCTCGTAATGCCCGTAGCGGCCGGCGCGGGCGCGCTCTGTGGCCGTCTTGCAGAGGTCGGTGGAGAGAATCTCGATCTTTGCGCCGCGCAAGGCGGCAGGCAGGTCATCCTCCAGCAGCATGGCCAGGGAATAGGCTTCCTGGCCTGTCGAGCCCCCGGCAATCCAGACCTTCAGGCGGCCGGTGTTTCCGGACTTCAGGCGCATGGGCAGGATGTCGTTGACCAGCCGGTGCAGCGTATCGCGCTCCCGGAAGAACCATGTGTCCTTGGAAACCAGTGCCGCTGCGCATTCGGCGGCAAATACGGGATTGGCGCGCGATTTCAGGCAGTGGACCAGATCGTCCAGGGACCCGAAGCCCTCACGGCGGGCAATCGGCGCCAGACGGGCTTCGATCAGATAGGATTTCGATCGCGGAATCGTCTGACCCGACCCTTTCAGGGCCAGATCTGCCAATTCGTTGAAAACCCCATCCTGCATAATTAGCTCCGGTCCCGGACTGATGCGATTGCAAAAGTTACCGGTACAGCAAGGATTGTTAAGAAATACTTAGATCAGCCCGACTTCGGCGAACTTGCTTTCAAGAATTTCAGCGTCAAACGGCTTCATAATGAACTCATCGGCACCGGACCGAAGGGCCTCGCCGACATGCTCAGCATCATTCTCGATCGAACAGAACATGACAACCGGCTTTTTGCCGCCCTCTTCCCGGCGCAGGGCACGCAGAAAATCCAGGCCGTTCATGACCGGCATGTTCCAGTCCAGAAGCACAGCTTCCGGCATCTGTTTGCGGCAGATTTCCAGGGCTTCCGCGCCGTCGCCCGCTTCGACCACCTCAAAGCGCAGATCCTTGACGATACGAGCCGCAACCTTCCGCACCACGCGGGAATCGTCGACAATCAGGCACGTTTTCATGAACCACTTCCCCACTGGAAGACAATCTCCGGACGCTCGCCGAAGTGTCTTAACAAAATCTTTCAATTCCCGTTCTGCGAGCTAGCTCAGCCTTCGGCGCGCAGACCTGTGACCATGAAAATCACCTGATTATCACTTGCCTTGGCAGTCAGTTCGCCTTCAAGGCCATCGCAAATCATTCTTGTGAAAAGCGGCTGAATGGTTTCGGCCCGCCAGCCCTCGTCCGGCTCGGTCCCGTCAACAGCTGCAGCGACCTCGTTCTTGACGCGGGCACGGTCGCCTTTTGCCGTCAACGTGATCGTCAGGCCGCCGGCTTCGCTGCGGATCCGAACGCTGACCACGCCGCCCCGCGGCAGGGACTCCACCGCCATCATGACAAGGTTCATCATCAGGCGAACGTGAGAAAAACTCAGATGGTCTGCCTGGATGTCCCATTCCACGCTGGGTTTATGGCTCTTGACGAAGGCTTCCGTAATCTTGCGGGCCTCGTGAATGTCCGCAGCGCCGGCGTTCAGGCCGATGGAGCCGAATGCGTAGCGCAGGAACTGGATACGCGCGGCAGCTTTTTCAGCGCCGTCGTGGAGCAGGTCTTCTGCCTGCGCCTTCATTTCGTGGTCGCCCGGCTCTTCCATAAGGTCGAGCGCGTTGGTGACCGAGGAAATCGGCGAGACAAGGTCGTGGCAAATGCGCGACGCAATGTACGCAGACAGGCGCGCAGGATCGATCGATGACATGGTCAGCCCTGTAGAAAATAGTGTGGCAATGGCGGCAGGATTGGGTGCTCCGCCGTTTGTGTCAATCAGAGCTGCGTGAAGTTACCGTCACAGCCGCAGTGATCACACCGCCGGGTCGTCCGGACGATCAATATCGTCGTGCCCGTGGCGGGCAGAGTAGAATGTCAGGAAAAACAAGCCGCCGGACAGGCCGACGGTCATGACCGCACCGATGATATAAGCCGCCCAGCCATGCCCGCTGATACCGTCGCTTCCGCCCATCCAGAAACGTGGCATGACAGCCAGCACCACTGCCAGAACAGCGATACAGGCGAAGATGATGGCAATAGCTTTGCGAGACATGCCCCTACCCTAGAGCCGCAGCCGGGCCGGGCAAGTCACGATGTCACTTGCGTTTCCAGACGCCGGTCTCGTCCATGTAAAACTCACCGGCATCGAGCTTTTCGATCTGCTTCTCACCGGTCAGCCGGGCGACCTGCGCAGGGGTCGTGCCTGTCTGGGCAGCGACCTCGGCATATTTGGCGGCGCGGCGATTGTTGATCTCGTTGACCTTGCGGACAACGGTCGGATCGGCCGTGCCAACAACGCCCAGAAGGCCGTCAATGGTTTCCCCAACCTGACCGGCATCAATGGCAGCGTCGATCACAGGGTCACCGGCAAAAGCGGCAGGCGCCATCGCGAAGGATGCGATGGCGAAAACAGACGCGGCGGCAAAAGTGCGAAGGGATGTCATAGGGTGTCTCCTCTCTTCGCTAGAACAGGTCCGGGTTGTCTGCGATCAGCTCTTCGACTTCCTTGTCGAGAATGATGCGAACTTCCTGGGTGATATTGAGATCGATCTTGATCGGCTTGTCCGAAGGCTCGATCCTGATCGTGTGCGTGCAGGCAGCCAGGATAAAAAATCCGGCGCCCGCAAGGAGCATGTTTCGAAAGGTCATGGGCGTGGTGGCCTCCTTGGGTCTTTCGCCACCATGGCATGGCATAGCTTAACGTCAATCAAGGACATGGTTATCCCTCATTCATCTTCCTGGATTTTAAGCCCCCGATCCGTCAACACTTCCTCGACCACGAAATCCGTCAGCTTCTGCTGGTTGGTATAGAACTGGCTCGACCGGAAGAGCTCTGCCAGGGCCGAATCCACGGCGATGTTGAACTCAAAGGGCTGGCCCCGAACAATGTGGGCGTTGGGGCCATAGGTAATATCGTTCCGGCTCTTGCCGGCCAGTTTCAGCGTGATTTTCACCCGGTCGGCGACATTGCCGTCCAGCCCCACCTCCAGGACCGTGAAGTCGAAGTCTTTCAGCGCTTCGAAGGCCAGGCGGACATTCGCGTCAGACCGGGCCGCAGAGTCTGCAGCATCTCCAAGATAGGCAACCCGCCCCCCGCTGTCGTCCGCAAACAGACGCGCATCACGGATCAGCACATTCGAGCGCTCGACATCAATCGGGAACCGGCCTGACACAGTGCCTTCCGCCTCGATCTGGGGAAGCTTCAGGATACGGACGAGTTCCGCCAGTTCGATGGCATCCGCCGTCACCTCGACATGCTGCGTGTCGGCGCCAAGCGTCCAGTCGAAAGGGGCCAGTGCCAGCGTGCCGCCGGCGAATGGAAAGGCCGCGGACTCGACCACAAGGACTTTCCCGCCGGACAAGGCAAACACGATCCGGCCATCCAGCAAGGGGATTCCCGGGTTCATGCCGCCCACGGTCAGCACCTGCGTCGGATCGGTCGAAAGCGTAAACAGGTCTGCGAAGTGAACCTGTCCATCCACATTCTCGACCCGGCCGAGACGTGTGGTCTGAAACCCAAAGTCCGACACCGAAACATCGGCTGTTCCGGCGAGGCGCCCACCGTCAATGACCACATCCGAAACAGCTTCCATGCTGCCTGCCGCATCTGTGTAGACCCCGCGCAGACGCTCCGAGAGCATGACAGGCTGAAGCCCACCTTTCCGGAATTCCAGAACGCGTGTCGCAACCCGCGCAGTGCCATCCAGGGTCAGTACATTGATATCCGCCGTGATTTCCCCGACCGGCACGTCGCTGGCCTGCAGGCGCAGCGGCCCGTGGAGCGCCAGTTGCCACTCGTGCATCTGCGCTGTCAGGTCTGACAGGAGCGGCTGGTAGACAGGGTCATCCCGGAAGTCGCGGATCAGGACAGCGTCACCCGCCAGGTCTCCCGACAGTCCGGCGGCGCCGATCGCGCCATCGAAGCGGATCTCGTCTGCAGACACTTTGGCAGGGATCAGAGATCCCCCGAAAACCGTCGGGCCAAGCATCGCGGATAGCGCAGGCACTTTCCCTTTTGCAGTGGCCAGACGGACACGCGGGCGGGCTGCGTCGATCGACAGTGTACGGTCACCGATATTCATTGGCAGGCCGAGTTCAGGCGACGAGAGCGCCAGGCGAAAGCCCTTGCGCACCGACCAGTCGATGGCGGCCTTCTTCAGATTCAGCACGCCGGTGACCGATCTGGATTCAAACGACCAGGAAACGTCGCCGAGAGACGCCGTGCCGGAGGCATCTCCATTGCCGGGCTTCATGAAAGCCCCCTGACGAGGACACAGGTTCAATCTGTTCGGCTGGAATGCCACCCCGCCCAGCTTCACGCCCTGCGTATCAAACAGGAGGCACGGCTGATTTACCGGCTCGACCTGGAGCCCATCTTCCCCGTTGATGACCTGGATCGCGCCGCTCAACCGGGACTCGGCAAGCTCGATGCCAAACACAGGTCCGGACAGCGACACCGATCCGTCCGCATTCACGCTGAGATCATCCGGTGTCGAATGGACTGTCAGGGATGAGAGGGACATGCCGAACCGGGTTCCGTTTGCCCGCCAGGGTGACACGTCCACCGACCGGGCATCCATGCGCAGGCCGCTGCTGCCGAAAGTCAGCGATTCCAGATCGGCAGACAGCCGCGGCGCGCCGCCTCCCTTCAGGGTTACGTTCCCGCCGACGAAAGTCTGCCCGCCTTTCAGGCTGAACCAGGTTCGCTCCGGCCGCGGCGCCGAAACCGACAGGGCCAGCCCGCTCGCGGCGCTCAGGGAGGCATCATCCTGCGCCTCCAGGGCGACCGCGCCATTGTGCGCTGTCACATTGACCCGCGACGCAGCGCCGAAATCTGATAGTGCCCGGCCCAGAGCCTCCCGCAGGCTGACTCCATGTGCGGTCAGGGGCGCAGGCAGTTTTACCCGGTTCAGCAGCGTGTCTGATGCGGTTTCCGACAAGGCGGCATTGGTCGTGGAAATCTGACCAACGAAGCGACCTCCGGACTCCTTCGCCCAGGACAGGTCTCCCGCTGCGGTGAGCGCTCCGGCCCGGCCTTGAGGAATCGTGACATCGGTCAGGGCGATTTCCGAAGGGCCGGCAATCACGTCATCCGTCTTGCGGAGGGAAGCCTCGATGTGGCCGGCGCCGGCTGCATAGTCTCGCCAGCGGGTCTGTCCCGCGTCCAGCTGAACGTCCGCTTCCGTGAGCGCCGCGAACAATTCCGCCACCGACGCCCCTGTGATCCGGTCCAGTCCGGCATGACCGCTGGCCTGCAGGGCCGTCAATGCGAAGTCTGCGCCGGAGGCTTCCGCCACGCGTCCCTCCCAGACAAGCCGGGCGGGCGCCGTCTCATCGACGCCGGACTCCAGACTCGCCACAAGTTCTGTATCGGAAAGGGTCACGTCATCGGTGCGCATTTCCTCGAGGGTGAGGTTCACCTGCCCTTCCAGCTGGCCATCCTTCGCCACAAGATCCGCCACACCGCCAGACCAGCGCAGGTAGCCCTGCGGCTCGTCCAGGCTGGCCGGATCCAGAGTGATCGAAGCCTGTGCATCCTTTGGGAACACACCGCTTGCCGAGACGCGGGCGCTGACCTCTCCGGCGCTGGTTCCGATCAGGATGCGGCCTTCGCGGATGTCGACCGCCGGAAGCGCCCCGCCGCCGCCGCTGCCACCTGACGGCACCAGCCGTTCAAGCCCGTGAAAGCCCAGCTGTCCGTCTGACAGGGTTCCGCGCAACACGGGCGCGTCCAGCTCGATGGCTGTTACACGTGGCCGGAACAGGCCCGGCCAATCCAGCCTGACCCGCACTTTGCTAGCCTCGAATGCCGCCTGCCCCTGTCCTGTGACAGACAGGTCATCCATCACGGCACCGGTAAGGCCCAGCTCATCGAACCGCGTTGAACAGACCAGTTCCCGGCCCGAACACCAATCGGCCAGCACCTTGCGGGCAAGGGTCTTGCGCATGGCCCAGCCGCCAATGACGCCCGCCAGAACCAGCAGGACAGCCGCTGCAAACACCCAGCGTGCCCGGCGCGCACGCGCCGATGGCGCCTGACGGGCCGTTTTGCTAAAATCTCCGTCATCTGGTGGCGTCACTGACTCATCCGGCTTGCGTCCGGCTCACTGTGGAATTTAGAATCTTGCCTGAAAGGGGAATTCCTTTCCGGCGCTGTTTCAAAAGCCTTAATAGGCAAAGGCGATAACAATTTGACGAATAAACGTCCGTCTGCATGGGATTTGCAGGCAGAATGCCAGGGTGGCGAACAAAATGGAGGGGCTTGCACCATGCAAGACACTCAAAAACCGACTGAACCCAAGGCGCCTGCGCGCTCGACGCTGTCACATGGTGTGAAAAGCCTCGTCGCTCTCCTCGTCCTGGGCACGGGATCGGCCGTCGCCGGCCTGCTGATTGCCGGGCCGAACGGCCAGAACGGACCGGGCACCGCCGAAGCCGCCCTTGCGCCCCCGCCGCTGGCGGCGACGCTGCTGACCGCCACGGACATCCAGCCGCCTGCCCCGCCGCTGCAGACAGCGACCGGCAAACTCGCCCGCCGTGAAACACTGACCGGCCTCGTCCAGCGCCTTGGCGCGCCGGCGAACGAGGCCGCTGGCGCGCTTCAGACCCTTTATGATGAAGACCTGCTCGACCCGCGCCGCCTGTTGCCGGGTCTCGAAGCGGAAGTCTTTCTGGATGACGGGCACCTCAGCGCCCTGAATGTAAAAGCCGAAGCAGGCCGGAACCTGTTCATCAAACGCGGCACGGACGGCAACTGGACGGCGGCAGCACTCAATGCCCGCCTGACCCCGCACTATCACCGCGTCAGTGCCCCCATCGAAACCTCGATCTATGAAACGGCGCTGAAACTCGGCGCCGGGGACCAGCAGGTCGTCGATTACGCGTCCGTCTTCGCCTATGATGTTGATTTCCAACGTGAAATCCACCCCGGCGACTCCTTCGAGATGGTGTACGAAACGTACACCGATGAGGCGGGACACCCGGTGAAGACCGGAAACCTGATTTACGCCTCCCTGGACGGCAAGGCCCTGACACGCAGCTTCTACCGCTTCACCCCATCCGACGATGGCGAGACCGACTACTTTGATTTCAATGGCGAAAGCGCCACGAAATTCCTGATGAAGACGCCGATCAATGGCGCGCGGCTTTCGTCGTCCTTTGGCAATCGCGTCCATCCGATTTCCGGCTATACCCGCCTGCACAAGGGGACGGACTTTGCCGCGCCGAGCGGCACACCGGTCTACGCAGCCGGCAATGGGACCGTCGTGTGGGCCGCGCGCCGGGGCGGCTATGGCAACTATATCGTCGTGCAGCACGCCAATGGCTACAAGACAGCCTATGCCCACCTGTCGCGCTACGCCCGCGGCCTTCGCAAGGGGCGCCGCGTCCGTCAGGGCGAGACCATTGGCTATGTCGGATCAACAGGTGCCTCCACCGGACCCCACCTGCACTATGAGGTGTACATCAACGGCAAGCCGGTGAACGCCATGCGCCTGAAACTGCCCACCGGCCGCAAACTGGCCGAGGCGCCCGTCATCATGGACGAGTTCCTGAAATCCCGCGACGCGATCGACGACATTCGCGCCGAACAGGGCGCCGGGCTGTTGAGCGTTTCCCTGCCGGTCAATCCGCCTTCGCCCTGAGATCCGGCTTTTAACCAGCCCCAATGAAAACGGCGCAGGATTCCCTGCGCCGTTTCCGTTCGAGATTACATGGCTCAGTTCAGAACAGCCGCGCCCTTGGCGAAGTCGTTCGGCACGCCATTGATCGAGAGCTGGTCCCCTTCCACGCCGATCTGAATGGTCTCGCCATCATGGATGCGGCCTTCCAGGAGCAGCCGGGCCAACGGGTCCTGCAACTCCTTCTGGATCACGCGCTTCAGCGGGCGGGCCCCGTAAACCGGGTCATACCCACGGGCAGCCAGCCAGTTGCGGGCTTCAAGCGTGAGCTCCAGATGCATCTTCCGGTCCTTCAGGAGGCCTTCGAGACGTTCCATCTGGATATCGACGATATGGTCGATCTCGCTGCGGCCAAGCCGTTTGAAGAAGACGATCTCATCGATCCGGTTGATGAACTCCGGACGGAAGTGGGCCCGGATGGCACTCATCACCGATTCTTTCGCACCCTCGCTGATGTCCCCTTCCTCACCTGAGGCAAGGGCATCGGCACCAAGGTTCGACGTCATGATGATGATCGTGTTCTTGAAGTCCACGGTCCGGCCCTGGCCATCGGTCAGGCGGCCGTCGTCCAGCACCTGCAACAGCGTGTTGAACAGGTCCGGGTGGGCTTTCTCGACCTCGTCGAACAGGACGACCTGGTAAGGGCGCCGGCGAACCGCTTCGGTCAGCACGCCGCCTTCATCATAGCCGACATAACCCGGAGGGGCGCCGATCAGTCTGGCCACGGAGTGTTTCTCTGAGAACTCGGACATATCGAGCCGCAGGATGGCCGTGTCGTCGTCGAACATGAATTCGGCGAGCGCCTTGGTCAGCTCCGTCTTACCGACACCGGTCGGACCGACGAACAGGAAGGAGCCGATCGGGCGGTTCGGATCCTGCAGGCCGGCACGCGCACGGCGCACGGCATTGGACACGGCTTCCAGTGCCGGGTCCTGGCCGACGACCCGCTTGCGCAGGGCGTCTTCCATTTGCAGCAGTTTCTCGCGCTCGCCTTCCATCATCTTGTCGACAGGAATACCCGTCCACTTCGAGACGACGGCGGCAATGTCTTCGGGCTTCACAACTTCGGAGACGACGCCTCCGCCACCATCTTCGCTACTCTCGGTTTCCTGGATCAGTTTTTCCAGTTCCGGAATGGTCGAGAATTTCAGCTCGGACGCCTTGGCAAGATCACCCTGGCGCTGGGCTTCAGCCATTTCGGCATAGGCCCGGTCCAGCTGATCCTTGGCGGTCGCTGCGCCTTTCAGCTTGTTCTTTTCCGCGCTCCACGCCGTTGTCAGCTCGTCGGAGTGGGACTGCAATTCTGCGATCTCTTCCTCAAGCGTTTTCAGCCTGTCGACCGACGCGGCGTCTTTCTCTTTCTTCAGCGCTTCGGCTTCGATCTTCAACTGCAGCAGGCGGCGGTCGATCTCGTCGAGTTCTTCAGGCTTGGAGTCGACCTGCATGCGCAGGCGCGAGGCGGCCTCGTCCATCAGGTCGATGGCCTTGTCCGGCAGGAAACGGTCCGTGATGTAGCGGTTCGACAGCGTTGCAGCCGAAACGATAGCCGCATCCGACACACGCACACCATGGTGCGCCTCGTAGCGGCCTTTCAGGCCACGGAGGATCGAAATCGTGTCTTCCACGGTCGGCTCGTCCACAAACACCGCCATGAAACGGCGGGCGAGCGCGGCGTCGCCTTCGACATATTTACGGTACTCGTCCAGCGTGGTGGCACCCACACAGTGAAGTTCACCGCGGGCAAGTGCAGGCTTCAGCAGGTTGGACGCATCCATGGCGCCGTCGCCCTTGCCTGCACCGACCAGCGTGTGCATCTCGTCGATGAACAGGATGACGCCGCCTTCGGCCTGCTGCACTTCATTCAGCACGGCCTTGAGGCGCTCCTCGAATTCTCCGCGGAATTTCGCCCCGGCGATCAGCGCGCCCATGTCGAGCGCCAGAAGTTTCTTGTCCTTGAGGCTTTCCGGAACATCGCCATTGACGATGCGCAGAGCGAGGCCCTCGGCAATCGCGGTCTTACCCACGCCCGGCTCACCGATCAGAACCGGGTTATTCTTGGACCGGCGTGAAAGCACCTGGATGGTGCGCCGGATTTCCTCGTCGCGGCCGATGACCGGGTCGAGCTTTCCGTCACGCGCATCCTGGGTCAGGTCGCGGGCATATTTCTTGAGGGCTTCGTAGCCTTCCTCGGCATTCGCACTGTCGGCCGTGCGGCCCTGGCGCAGCTGGACAATCGCCCCTTCCAGACCTTTTGGTGTCACACCGGCATCTTTGAGAACATCGGCTGCCGGATCACCGGAGAGCCCGGCAATGGCCAGCAGGAGGCGTTCGGTCGTCACAAAGGAGTCGCCCGCCTTCTTGGCGCCGGCTTCGGCATCCTGGAAGAGCTTCGCCCCCGCCTGCTCCAGTCGCAGGCCGGTATTGGAGCCGGAAACTTTCGGAATTTTGCCAATCGCCGTGTCGACACCCTGGACGACAAGTTCAGGTCGTCCGCCACTTGCACGGATGAGGTTCACGGCCAACTGGTCGCGATCCTCCAGCATTTCTTTCAGGACATGCGCCGGCGTCAAAACCTGGTGACCGGCGGCCAGAGCGGCAGTTTGGGCCCCCTGAATGATGGCCCGGGCGCGCTCGGTGTATTGCTCAATATTCATGTATCATCCCCTTTCAAAGGCAGATTTGTTTCAGGATCCCGGCACCCCGCTTAGCGGCAGCGCCATTGTCCGTCACAGCCAATGTGGGAACAGTTTCCTGTGTTGCAACTCCCCTGCGACGGGAAGGTTCACACAAGAAAAAGCCCGGCGGCCTTTGGCGCACCGGGCTTTTTATCTGCGGCGGGGCCTGGCCCCTCAGTCGGTGGTTTCGGCAGAAGGTTCCGCTTCTTCATCCTTGGCCTTGCGGCGACCGCGGGAAACGGTCTTCAGGACACCATCGGACGGGTCGGAATCATCTGATCCCTCATTTTCCCCGCTCTTGTAGGTCTTCCGGCGCGGACTCTTGCGGCGGGGCTTCGGCTTTTCGGCCTTGTCGTCTTCCGAAGAAGACGCGCTGGATTCATCGGAGGACTTGTCCTCGTCGATGACGCGCATGGCGTCTTCGTTGCCATCGTCCTTCGGGGTTGGCGCATCACGGCGCTCCACGCTGGCTTCGGTCTTTTCGCCGTCGCTCTTGCCGGACTCATTGGCGTTGTCATCCCCGTCATTACGGGAATTGTCACGGCGGTTCTGATCGCGGTCATCACGGCTGCCGCCGCGCTGTTGCTGCTGGCGCTCGCGCGCTTCCAGCTGCTTGGCGACGATCCGCTGATAATGTTCGGCGAACTGATAATAGGCTTCCGAGAGAATGCGGTCGCCACTGGTTTGGGCGTCCCGCGCATACTGCTGGTACTTTTCAAGTACCTGCTGGGCGGACCCACGGATTTTCACGTCCGGTCCGACAGATTCAAAATGCCGGTTCGGATTGTTGAAATTGTTCTGGTTGTTACCGCCTGACCGGCGGTTGCGCCCACGTGAGCGTTTCATGAAGTCAGTCCCATGTTCATGCGCCTGCTAGGTTTATGCAGGCCGTTCCCGTCGCGCTGGCCGTTTGTTCAGCTGGCCACAGCCCCAATTTTTTGCGCGAAGCCTGTGATCGAAGAGGGAAACCACTGGAACCCACTCATATCGTTTCACACGAATCTTGTATCCTGTAACGCCTTGGCCGCCAAGCGAAAATGTGAGTTCACCTGTCGGCTTTCCGCCCCCATACGGCACGATCGTTCCCACCGAGGTCTTTTGAAGCCCCGATTTCGGCAAATTCTGCCGATTCCATCAGTCCGGATACCGCTTCTTTCTGGTCGTGACCGATTTCGAAAACCAGCCAGGCCCCGGGGTTCAGATATTGTCTGGCACGTCCGATAATCTCCCGGTAGGCCTCCAGACCGTCCGCCCCGCCATCCAGCGCCGACATCGGATCATGTGTGCGCACTTCCGGCGCGAGAACGGCAATCTCTGCACTGGCAATGTAGGGCGGGTTGGAAATGATCAGACCGGCGGCGTGCCAGTCCTGCCAGTCAGCCCAGCTTCCCTCAAACACCGAGGCGCGGTCCTCCAGCCCCAGCCGGGAGAGGTTTTCCCGCGCGAGGCTTGCCGCCTGCGGGCTCGCCTCCACCCCCACGCCGCGCAGCTGCGGACGGTTCGCCAGAAGGGCTGCCAGCAGGCACCCCGTGCCCGTCCCGAGATCTGCAATCGTCATCGCCGCGTCCTCCGGGACAAGACGCAAGGCGGCCCCTACCACCGCTTCGCTATCTGGCCGGGGGATCAAAGCCCGCGCGTCGCACGCGAACTCCAGCCCATAAAATTCCGTCGTGCCGAGAATGTGCTGGAGCGGCTTCCGCACCTGCCGCCTACGGAGCATTTCGCTGAACCGGTCTGCGACATCATCCGGCACAATGTCCGCTTCGGCAGAAATCAGTCCGGTGCGGGACAGGCCCGAGGCAGCCATCATCATCAGGCGCACCTCATGGCTCGCCTCGTCAATGCCGGCCGCGCGCAGGCGCTGCGTGCCGGCGCGGAGATGGTCCTGATAGGTCTGCACGCCGGACACCTCCATCCTGACGCCTGCGCCGGCGATCAGCCTGCCTCTTCCATGGCGGCGAGCTTGCGCGCCTGGTCTTCCGTGATCAGTGCTTCGATCACGTCCTGCAGCTTGTCACCCGAAACAATCCGGTCCAGCGAATAGAGTGTCAGACCAATCCGGTGATCGGTCACCCGGTTTTCCGGATAATTGTAGGTCCGCACTTTCTGGCTCCGGTCGCCCGAGCCGATCTGGCTGGCCCGCGCTTCAGCGCGTTCGGCATCGGCTTCGGCCCGCTGTTTCTCGTAGAGTCGGATCTTCAGCTGTTCCATGGCCTTGTCGCGGTTGACGTGCTGGGACTTCTCCGAACTGGTCACCACGATGCCGGACGCCAGGTGCGTGATGCGCACAGCGGAGTCGGTCGTGTTGACGTGCTGTCCACCTGCCCCGGACGAGCGCATTGTATCGATACGGATGTCATCCGGCTTGATGTCGATCTCGATGTTTTCCGGTGCGGGCAGGACGGCGACGGTTGCCGCGGAGGTGTGGATACGCCCCTGCGTCTCTGTGGCCGGCACGCGCTGCACACGGTGCACGCCGCTTTCCCATTTCATGTGACCGAACACGCCGTCGCCCGACACGTTCGCAACAATCTCCTTGTAGCCGCCCGCATCGCCCGGCGAAGCATCGACGATATCCACCTTCCAGCCCATCAGCTGGGCATAGCGCGAATACATGCGGAACAGGTCGCCCGCAAAAATCGCCGCTTCGTCGCCGCCCGTCCCGGCGCGGATTTCCAGGACGATGTCCGCAGCATCGTCGACATCTTTCGGCAGGAGAAGGATCTGCATTTCCTCTTCCAGCGCCGGCAGCTTCTCCCTGATTTCCTCGATTTCCATCTCGGCCAGTTCGGCCATGTCCTTGTCGCTGCCGCTGGCCAGCGCCTGGGCCTCTTTCAGGCCCGTACGCGAATTGAGCAGGTCCCTCGCCTTGTCGACGACGGGCTTCAGCTCTGCATGCTCTTTCGACAGGGAGATGATTTCGGCCGTATCCGAGGTCGCGCCCATGCGCGCCTCGACTTCCTCGAACCGATCAATCACCTGCTGGAGGCGGGAATCTGAAATGCTTGCCATGGCGGCTTCTCTAGTGCCGTTTAAGGCAACTGGTAAGCCCCTTCCGGCGGTTCTATGCCAGCGTGAGGATGCGGACCACTTCCTTGCCGGCCAGGATGAACAGCACCAGCGAGGCAAGTGCGAACATCATGAACCGCAGGGTCACTTTCGGCGACAGGACCTGCACAAAGGAGTGCACAACCCGCAGGCCGACATAGGCCCAGGCCAGATAGGTGGCGACATGATCCGCCCCGCCGGTCAGCGCAGCAAAGAACATCAGCGCATAGAAAATCGTCGGCTGCTCGTGCAGGTGATTGTAATTGTCGGCCACCGACCGGACATTCGCCGGCATCTTGTCGACATAAGTGCCAGGATGGCGCGCATCGTCAGGATTGATCTGCGCCTTCTGCATCGCCGGAATGCGCGTCACATACATCCACAGCCACATAACCAGCGTCCACACCACAAGAGCGAGAACAGGGTAAAGAAATCCAACATTGATCGGCATGGGTGCCCTCCCTAAGCACTGTTTTTCTTATACTTACTGCGCATCGCCTTTAGTGAACAGCGTATTGTGAACTTCCTTCCCCTACGAGATGCGCGTGCAGGAAGACCGTGAAAGCGTCGATATCTTCCGAGACCACGCTGTGCCCGCCGGGACGCAGCCACCAGGAGATTCCTGCGGCGGGGTCGAAATCCCCCATGCCTGAAACGGTCAGGCCCGTATGCCCGGTCACCTCATAGGCTGCACTCGCCGCCTCTGCGGCCCGGAACGAGGAGTTCGGGTCAGACCACACATCCCGGCGCCCATTGCCGAGCAGAACCGGCGTCGGCGCGACAAGCGCCAGCAGTTCATGCTGGTCGACGGGAATCTCGTCCAGCCGGTCCAGCCAATCCTGTACTTCCGGCGCCAGCCAGTGCGGATAGGCTTTCGCCATCCGGTCGAGCCGCTCACCTGTGTGCGACCGCGACAGCGAGGCGCCGGCAAACCCTGACTGGTGCGCCACAACCGCCGCGATGCGCCGGTCCCAGACAGCCGCCATCAGGGCGGACTTGCCATGCCGGGAATGGCCCATGACGCCGATCGCCCGCGGGTCGATACGCGGATCGGCATCCAGTGCGTCCACCGCGGCAGAAAAACTGTAGGCCCACGCCATCAGGGCGGAGGTCGGGTTCACCGGCCCGCCCAGCGCCGCCATGGCCTCAGGCGCCTCCTTCTTGCGGTCCGGGATGAAATCCGAGGCATAGAAGCTCGCATAGGCGAGCCCTGCATCGAAGTACCGCTCGACCGGCGCCAGCGCGATATAGCGGCCGAAGATCTGGGTCGCGGCCCAGCCGGGGAAGCCTTCCATCATGCTGCCATCGCAGATCTCACCGTCTGCATTGGTGAGGGGCTCGTCCGGAAAGACGGAGCATGTGTCGGCAAAGGTCTGGCTGATCACCACGGGCACAGGGCCTGAAGCCCTGGGAAAGGCGGTGACCATCATGAACGCGCGGGCGCCCTCGCCGCTGCCGACCGTGATCTTCACTTCCTCCAGCGTGCCACGCCCATCCAGGTAGTCCGGATCGATCATCTGCCAGTCACCGAAGCTGACCGGCATACCCGCTGGCCATGGCCCGTAGAGCACGTCCTCGAACTTCTGTTTCAGGGCTTCACGCTCCGGGCTGCCCTCCGCGGTGATGGCAGGCAGGTCCAGCGCGGGCGCCGGAGCGGGCTTGTTGTCTGTTTCGAGGCTCGCATAATTCATGCCCAGCATCGTGCAGCTCGACATGACAAGCGCCATGACGAGGATCAGGACGAGAAGCGGCAAACGGGCGAGAAACCAGAGAATGGGGCGGATCATCGGCATCCTTTATTCATCAACTGCCTCACCGCTGCGGAACCTACCGATATTCCCTGTCCGGGCCAGCCCGCTCACGAAATAGTGCTTATGCCGTTTGCGCATAACGCTCCCGGTACCGGCGCGAGCCCGGCACGGTGTCGCCGGTATCCAGCTCGATCAGGGCATCCCCTTCCCCGGTCGGCGTGATGACCCTGACATGATCAAGATTGACTATGTGGGACCTGTGCACGCGCACATGATGACCGCCGGCCTCCTCCAGAAGACGTTCCAGCTCCGTCAGCGTCATCCGCGCCAGATAGGTTTTCGTCGGCGTGACCACTTCCACATAATTGGACGCGGCCTTCGCCCAGATCACATCATCGGCGGTCACGAAATAGGTTCGTCCGCCGGATTTCAGCGTCAGCCGGTGACGGTCTTTCGCTTCGCTTCGGGCGGCCTCTGCTTCCATGGCTTTCTGCTCTGCCACCCGGTTCATCCAGAAGATCGCCGCGATCAGCGTGTAGCTGAGCACATCCTTGCGGTATTCATACAGCCACAGCGACAGGTCCGTGAGACCGAAATCGTATGGAAAGCCGAACACAAGCGGGGTCAGCAGTTTTCTGAACCACACCATCAGGAAGATGTGCACCGCGGAGAACGCGACCGTTGCCGCCGCGTGGATCGCCAGGTTCTGGCGCCAGCGGTCTGATGTAAAGGGAAACCGGCTCAACATGAAGGTGATGAACGGCACCATGGCCAGGATCACCAGATGCGATGTTGCCTGGCTCAGCCATGGCAGGTTCGGATGCGTCGAGCCTGCCCGCACAAGGTCGTCATGATCCGAGAGGGATTTCTCGAAAAAGGAGGCGACCATGAACAGAGCGAAAAAGAACCAGGTCCGCCGGTCGGCCCGGGCGTCGGCCCTGATTTCGGGATGCTGCGTCTCGGTCACCATCGCTGTGTCCTGCCACAAACCGCGCACGAACCGGAAGGCTATTGGCGGAATTTCGTCCCGGATCGCCGCCATTCATCCCCGGCGGGGGCCGTTTGTCCCCTGCACCCACCGGATACCCCTTTGCACATGACGCCCGGCCGGGTGCCCATCAGTCTGCGCTCCAGAACAAGGAGTTTCCCCATGACCGAACCGTCTCCGGCGCCCGCCTTCCCCCGCCGCTACGATCTCGACTGGCTGCGCATCATCGCCTTTGGCCTGCTCATTTTCTACCACACCGGCATGTTCTACGTGACGTGGGGCTGGCACGTGAAAAGCGTGCATGTCAGCCCCGGCGCCGAATGGTTGATGATGCTGCTGAACCCGTGGCGCCTCGCCCTGCTTTTCTTCATCTCCGGCGTCGCGCTGCGCTTTGCGGCTGACAAGCTCGGTGGATCGACGCTGGCGCGTGAGCGGGCGGTCCGGCTCGGCCTGCCCATCTTGTTCGGCATGGCGGTCTTCGTCGCCCCGCAAAGCTGGCTGCAGCTGGTGGAGAATGGCGAGTTCAGCGGCAGTTTCTGGCAGTTCTGGCCGCACTATCTCGATTTCGGATCGGCCTTCTCGATCACAACGCCGACCTGGAACCATCTCTGGTATGTGGTCTACCTGCTGGTCTACACGCTGATGCTCGCACCGGTCGCGGGTCCGCTGGCCCGGTTCATGACCGGCACCGGTGCCCGCATCACCGAATTCCTGTTCGCCGGCCGCTGGGGGCCACTCGCCGCCCTTGTCCTGCCGGTGACCCCGTTCATCCTCTACCGCTTCACGCTCGACCCCTATTTCAGGACGACGCATGACCTGACGAATGACTGGGCCAATCATGCCCACAGCCTGACCATTCTGATGATCGGCTTCCTGCTCGCCAAGGACCGCAACTTCTGGAGCGCAATCCGCCGGGCCCTGCCCTTCGCCGTCACGAGTGTGCTGGTGCTCGGCGCGGTGCTCGCCCCACTCTGGGCGAACTGGAACGCCATGGCGGAAAACAGCGACTGGAACTGGCTGATCTGGCCGGCACGCATCGCGCGGATCTTCTATGCCTGGCTGGCCATTGTGACCATGCTCGGCCTCGCCCAGCGCTACCTCAACCGGCCCAGCCGCGTGCTGACCTACATGACCGAGGCGATCTTCCCCTGGTACATTCTGCACCAGACGATCACCGTCATGGCCGGCTACTGGCTGACCCGTCAGGGCCTCGGCGTCTGGATCGAGGCACCGCTGGTGATCCTGGCCACATTCGGCGGCTGCGCCCTGTTGCACGAACTGGTCATCCGGCGCGTCGGTTTCCTGCGGCCCCTGTTCGGGCTGAAGCCGATGATCAAGGCGCGGCGCGTGGCCGTCCCGGCAGAATAGGAGCAGAACAGGACCTGGCGGCCAGAATATGCTTGCCCGGCAGGATGGCGCCGCTAGCTTGCCGGAATGAAACTGGCGCCTCTTCTGATTGGCGGCATCCTCGGCCTCGCCGCGGGTGCCGCGTCCGCCATGGTGATGGCGGGCATGGTCGGCTCCGGCGTGCGCCTGTCAGGCGATGTCGACGTCGAGAACTGGCAGAGCGACTGGACCATCGGCTCCACCGCCGCCAATCCCTGGACGCGGGCCCGCATCGCCCGGCACGGCCTGTTGGCACTGACGAAGGAAGAGGCGGTCTATTTCACCCGGGCGAGTGATGATGACGGCAAGCCGCTCATGGAAGCCTGCACCTACCGGGTCAGCGGCACGGCCATGCCCGCGCTCTGGTGGTCTGTCACCCTGTATGACGGCGACAGCCGCCTGCCGCCCAACACGGACAAAGCCTTGTCCTACGATCTCACCAAGGCGGCCGCCGAAAGCGACGCGGATGCTTGGAGCTTCACCGTCTCCCCCGCCCGCCCGGCTGAAGGCGGCTGGGTCTCGAGCCGGACTGCGGACAAGTTCGACCTGACGCTGCGCCTCTACAAACCATCCGCGGCCTTGCTGTCCGATCCGGAAGCCACCCTGCCCGCGCCCTCTGTCGAGCGGCTGTCCTGCGGAGGGCGAGGATCATGAAAAACTTCCTGACCGGCCTTGCCGCCTTCCTGGTCACCGGCGCGCTGGCGCATTTCGTCGTGCTCAACGCCCTGCCGGGCAAGATCATGTCAAAAGTCCGTGACCGGATGATAGAACGCGGGCTGGCGGAGAATGCCTGGCAGATGACCCCGCGCACCAGCCCGGAAACCCAGACCGTCGTGCGCCCCGCGCCGGACCTTGCCTACGCCATCTGCCTGATTGACCTGTCGGACGGGCCGGTCGAACTCACCGCCCCGGCCTGGACCGATTATGCGTCCCTGTCGGTGTTCGCCGCCACGACGGACAATGTCTATGCGGGCTCGCTCGATGCGCGCACGCCTGGCACACCGATTGTACGGCACGTCATCGTTGCAACGGAAGACCAGTCGGTACCGGAGACCGGTGAAACGGAAATCGTTCGTGTGAAAGCGCCGGAAGCCCTGGCCCTGATCCGCCGTCTCGCCCCAACGCAGGACGCCTATGATGCAGCGGCGGCGCTGATCCCGGAAAGCAGCTGCAAGCCGCTCTAGGACTCACGCAGCTGCGATGGGGACGATATCGTCATAATCTCCATTGTCTTCGACAATATGGAGATCATACTTATTCTGAAGGTTCAGCCAGAAATCGGGGGTTGTCCCTAATGCGCGCGAGAGGCGATACGCCGTATCGGCCGTAACGCTCACGTCGCCATTAATGAGACGGGTAATCCGATTGGCCGGAACATTCACTATTTCCGCAAACCGGCGAGCACTCAGCTCCAGAGGGATCAGGAACTCTTCCTTGAGGATCTCTCCGGGGTGAACAGGATCAAGTTTTACCATCAGATGCCACCTCTCTAGTGATAGTCCACAATTTCAACGTCCGACGGCCCATCCGGGGTCCAGACAAAACAGATACGCCACTGCTGGTTTATGCGTATCGAATGCTGGCCTTCCCGGTCGCCCAACAGCCTTTCAAGGCGGTTACCGGGTGGTGAGCGCAGGTCGTCCAGTATGACTGCAGCATTGACCATGGCCAATTTACGCTGCGCGACACGTTCGAATTGCTGAAACCGCCGTACCCGTTGGCGATTGAACAACGCCTCTGTGTCCCGGCAGGCAAACGAACGTACCATCAATTGATACATAGTACGTAACACGTACTATGTCAAATTATTCCGCCGCGACCTCAGCTTCTTCGCGTTCGGCCCGCAGGCGTTCGGCTTTCTGCTCGACGAGGTCGACTATGTGTTCGATCATGTCGTCGTTGGAGACATTATGGTCAGGCCGTCCGGCCACGAACATCTTGCCGCTTTCCTTGCCGCCGCCGGTAAAGCCGAGATCGGTCAGGGCCGCTTCGCCCGGTCCGTTGACGACGCAGCCGATAATGGACAGCGAAATCGGTTCGTGGATGTGCGACAGGCGCTGTTCCAGAATCTCGACCGTCTTGATCACGTCGAAACCCTGACGGGCGCAGCTGGGGCACGCAACGATGTTCACGCCGCGCGTGCGCAGGCCGAGCGACTTCAGCATTTCGAAGCCGACCTTCACCTCTTCGACCGGATCGGCAGACAGCGACACGCGGATCGTGTCGCCAATCCCGGCCCAGAGCAGCGCGCCCATGCCAATGGAGGATTTGACCGTCCCCGTCCGAAGCCCGCCCGCCTCGGTGATACCGAGGTGCAGCGGCGCATCGGTGGCTTCGGCCAGCTGCTGGTAGGCCGCGACGGTGAGGAACATGTCCGAGGCCTTCACCGAAATCTTGTAATCGTGGAAGCCGAAATCATCGAGGATGCGGGCATGGTCCAGCGCGCTTTCCACCATCGCGTCCGGGCATGGCTCGCCGTATTTCTCCAGCAGGTGCCGCTCCAGGCTGCCGCCATTCACGCCGATCCGGATGGAACAGCCATTGGCACGGGCCGCGGCGACAACTTCCTTCACGCGCGCTTCAGACCCGATATTGCCGGGATTGATCCGCAGGCAGGCCGCGCCGGCGTCTGCCGCCTCGATGCCGCGTTTGTAGTGGAAATGGATGTCGGCCACGATCGGCACGGGCGAGGCTCTGCAGATCTCCGGCATCGCGGCGGTCGCCTCTTCCGTCGGGCAAGAAACGCGCACGATGTCGGCGCCAGCCTCGGCCGCACGCTGGATCTGCGCGATGGTCGCCGCGGCATCCTCTGTCGGCGTGTTTGTCATGGTCTGCACGGCGATGGGGGCATCCCCGCCAATCAGAACATCGCCAACGCGGATTTGCCGGGACTTGCGCCGCGTGATGTCACGCCAGGGACGGATCGGATTGTGGCTCATGTCATGTGCCTCTGGTGCCTGTTGGCCCCTAGATGGCGCGTTCGCGCCCATCCGGCAATGCGTTTACGGAAACTTCAACTGCGCTAGCGAGTCGCCTTGCTGCCGCCATTGGCTGCCATGGCCGGGGCAGAAACTTCCGCGGCGCGGGCCAGCTGCTCGTCCACGCTGACGGAAAACATTTCCGCGCCATCGGGGCCGAGCGGGCTGACGACGATATCGCCGACACGCCATTCGAACGCGCCGCCATCGCGGGCAGACACGGTCCAGCCAGCGTTCAGGCGCGGGAAATAGGTCTCGCCTTCCGCCATGACGCGGCTGCGGAAAATGGTGCCGTCGGCGCCGCGCACTTCCAGCCAGCCCTGGCGCACAGCGACCAGTTCAAGCGGCAGCGTGTCCGGCACGGGACGCTGGGACTCGGCTTCGGAAAACAGGCTGTCGCGGGCGCCGTTCACGGCCACGATCGCTGCGGCTTCGGTGACTTCCGGCGCGGGCCGCATGAATTGCGACACGCCGATTGCCCCTGCCGCCAGCGCGACCAGCGCCGCGGCGGATGCCAGGGCCAGCGGCCAGCGGGCCCGTTCGGCAGCAATCTGGCCCATTTTCGGGACAGGCGCCGCTTCTTTGACTTCCTGAACGGCGCCGCATTCCTTGGTGTAAACCGCGACGACATCCTTCTCGGGCAGGCCGAGATATTTCGCATAAGTGCCCAGGATGGCCGTCAGATAGCCACCCTTCGGCAGCTCGCCGACTTCCATGCGCTCGAGCCACATGAGGTAGTCCTTGCGCAGGAGCGTCGCCTTGGACACATCCTGCAATTCCAGGCCTTTGATCTCGCGGACGCGGCGCAGGACCTGGCCCATGCGCAGGTCTTCGCCCTCATAAGAGCGGGTTTCGAAGACCTCCTTGGCCTTCAGGAAGCGTTCGGAATCCGTCAATACCTTGCCGTCGGTCCCTGCCTCGGGACCGGCCTGTTCAGGAAGCGTGTCGTCGTGTGCCATGTTCGTCCAGTAAAGCCGTGATGGTCGTGTGTCGTCCCACCATCGCGCAAGAAACGGTCCATGCGTGAGGTTAACTCACGGAGCCAATCTATCAACCTTCCGCCAGTTCCACGCCATGTTCAGCCGCAAGAGCTAACAACTGGTTACGGAACGCATCGTTCGGTTTATCGAGCGCCTCAATGAAATCGGCCCGAAACGCTGTAAGATCAAGGCTTCTGATCATACGTTTTACTGGACCGATCGATCCAGCGGACATCGACAGGTTGGTAAACCCGAGCGCAACGAAACAGAGCGCCGAGAGGCTGGATCCGGTCGCCTCCCCACATGCTGACATCCGGATTCCGTGCGTCTGGCATTCTTCGGAAACCATTTTCAGGAAGCGCAAGGCACTCGGTGAAACAAGGTCGTACCGATCCGAGACAGAGGGCGTCATCCGGTCGGCCGCGTAGAAGAACTGCATCAAATCGTTGGTACCGACGGACAGGAATTCCGCCTCCCCTGCCAGTTCCTTCAGGCTGAAGGCCAGCGCCGGGGTTTCCAGCATGACGCCGACTTCGATGCGCGAGGGGCGTTTGCCGGTCGTCTCGGCGGTCCAGTCAACCTCCTTCATCAGGAGGTCCTTGGCTGCAAAAAACTCCTGCGGCACCGTCACCATCGGGAACATGACCGTCAGCGGGTTCTCCCCGGCCGCACGGATCAGGGCCCGCAGCTGGCGGCGGAACAGGCCGCGATGATCCAGCGCAAAGCGGATCGACCGCCAGCCGAGCGCGGGGTTTTCCTCGCGCTGCAGGTTCAACGCAGGCAGCACCTTGTCGCCGCCAAGGTCCAGCGTCCGGAAGATCACAGGCTTGCCCGGCGCCTTGTCGAGCACGCGGCGGTAGAGCTGCACCTGATCGTCCAGCCGCGGCAGCGTCTCGGACACGAGGAACTGGAATTCGGTGCGGAACAGGCCCACCCCGTCCGCGCCGGTCTGCTCCAGCGTGTCGAGATCGAGTTCCAGACCCGCATTCAGCATCAGGCTCACATCGGTCCCGTCCCGGGTGCGGGCGGGCTTGTTGCGCAGGGCGGCATAGGCGGCCTGACGTTCGGAGCGCAGGGCCACGCGGTCCTTGTAGGCATCGTAGAGCGCGTCATCGGGGCGGACATGCAGCACGCCCTGCTCCGCATCGACGATCAGCCAGTCGCCCTGATCGATCCTTGTGGTCAGCCCTTCGATGCCGCCCAGTGTCGGGATGCCGAGCGCGCGGGCCACGATGGCCGCATGGGACGAAGCTGCCGCTTCCTCCATGAGGATTCCGCGCAGGCCTGCATTTGCATATTCCAGCAATTCGGCCGGGCCGAGACGGCGCGCGACCAGAACGCTGCGTTCCTCGCTGATCTCCGGACGGCCGTCATCGCCGCCAAGAATGCGCAACAGCCGGTTGTCGAGGTCTTCGAGGTCGTGCAGCCGCTCACGCAGATAAGGGTCGCGTGCACTTTGCAGGCGGGCGCGGTGTTCCCGGCGGGCGCGGTCGATGGAGGCTTCTGCCGACAGGCCAGACCGGACGCCTTCCTGCAGCTTTTCCGCCCAGGACGGGTCGTGCGCCAGCAGGCGGTACGTTTCCATCACGTCGCGCGGGTCATCGCCCAGCACAGCGCCATCGATGGCCATCATCCGGTCGATGGACGTCTTCAGGCCGATCAGGGCGCGGGTCAGCCGCTCCGCTTCGATTTCCTGATCACCGGCAAAGAATTTCGCGGCCGGCACGACCGGATCGTGCAGCACGGCGCGGCCATAGCCGAGGCCTTCGCAGAAAACGCGGCCGCGCAGCGTGGCCAGTTTCCTTGTCCGCTGATGCCCGTGGCCATTATCGAGATGTTCGGGATCGATCCGGTCCACGATCTCCGCCAGCACCATGGCAATGGTCTGAAGCGTGTCGATCTCTTCATCGCCATAAACGCGCTCGGTCCGGTTCTGGGCGGTGAGCACGCCGATCACCCGGCCGCCCCGCAGGATCGGCACACCCAGGAAGGCGTGGAACGGGTCTTCCCCTGTTTCCGGGCGGTAGGAAAAGGAAGGATGGCGCGGTGCATCCTGAATCGCCATCGGTTCGGCCCGGCGCGACACGAGGCCGACGAGGCCCTCCGAGGAAGACAGGCGCGTATTTCCGACGGCTTCCGGCTTCAGGCCCTCCGTCGCAATGAGGATCAGCTGGCCGCTCGGTTCACGCAGATAGATCGAGCAGACATCCGCCACCATGGTGGAGGCGATCAGCCGGACCACGTTGTCGAGCCGCGAACGTGTTTCCCCATCCTCTGCCATCATCTGGCGGAGGCGATTCATCAGCAGACGCGTGGCAGGTAGATTGTAGGCCATCTAGTCCTGCTTGTCGCAGGCGGTCTTACTCGGCGTCAAGGCCGAAGGC
>MDTD01037006.1_pt1 | contig 41868 bp, 37 predicted proteins | sample 811221 | NCBI WGS metagenome assembly MDTD01 (sample SAMN05326646, study PRJNA326480) | marine metagenome | isolation source: seawater | place: Pacific Ocean: South West | collected 2011
GTAATTTTTCTCAAACTTTCCTAAAATTTAATCAAGCATTAGACCAAACTATTCAAATGGCAACTTTGGCGATGAAAAATGAACACGGTATTGTTGGTGTGCCAACCGGCTTATCAGACTTAGATCAAAAGTTAGGAGGCCTACATAAATCAGATCTTGTTATAATTGCTGGAAGACCATCGATGGGTAAAACTGCATTGGCAACAAATATTGCTTATTACGCTGCAAAAAATCTTCACGATAATAATGAAAAGAGTTCTGTTGCTTTTTTTTCTTTAGAAATGTCATCTGAACAGTTATCTACTAGAATTTTATCAGAACAAGCTCGAATTTCATCTAGTGATATTAGACGAGGTAAAGCTTCTGAAGAAAACCTTAACCGATATATTGAAACCTCAAGAAATATTTATGATTTACCTCTTTACATCGATGAAACTCCTGCGATAGCAATTTCAACTTTAAGTAATAGAGCGAGAAGAATAAAAAGACTTTTCGGTTTAAGTTTAATTGTTGTTGATTACATTCAGCTAATGAAGACTAATACTAATAAGCTTGATGGTAGAGTTCAGGAAATTTCAGAAATAACGCAAGGATTAAAAGCATTAGCGAAAGAGCTAAATGTACCTGTATTAGCATTGTCTCAACTTTCTAGAGCAGTGGAACAAAGAGATGACAAGAAACCTCAGTTATCAGATTTAAGAGAGTCTGGATCAATTGAACAAGACGCTGATGTTGTTTTGTTTGTTTACAGGGAAGAATACTATCTTGAAAAAAAAGAGCCAAAACAAGGTTCTATAGAACACGCAGAGTGGCAATCTAAGATGAGCGATATCCACGGTTATGCAGATATTATAGTAGGAAAACATCGTCATGGATCAACTGGAGTAGTTCATTTAGAATTTGAGGGAATGTATACTAAATTTAAAGATTTAAAGAAGAAATAGTATTTTAGTTATTTTTGAATTTAAGATATATCTGAATTATCTCTATGCTTATCAATATTTATAAGAAATTCGTAGTTGATTATTCTAAAATAACGCTATCCTTAATTTCGTTAATATTAGTCTACTTTCTCTTCCACAGTAAAAATTTTAACTTAGATGCCTCTTCTGATGCTTTATTATTAGAAGGCGACAAAGATTTAAAATATTTAAGAGAGGTAAACGAACGATACGGCTCTAAAGATTTCTTAGTTTTAACCTACTCCCCTGTAACAAATTTTGAAGATGAAGAGACTATTATTAATTTACAACTGTTAAAAACAAAAATAGAAAAATTGTCTTGGGTTGAAAGTGTAATAACAATTATAGATGTTCCTCTTTTAAAAAGTACAGATCAACCATTAATGGAACGTCTGAAAAACTATAAGACTCTTATTCATCCAGAAATTGATAAAAAAAGAGGTTTTCAAGAGATAATAAATAGTCCAATTTATCGTGATTATGTAATAAGCAAGGATGGAAAAACATCCGGGATTGTTGTTTATCTTAAACCAGACGAAAGATTAAAAGAATATATCAAACTCAAAAATGAATATTATGACCAATCTTTAAAGTCATCTCTAAGTAAAATAGAAAGACAAAAGTACAACTCTTTCATTAAAGAATATGAAGATTATAAAAATTTATATAATCAAAGAAATCATCAAAACATAACTGAAATAAGGGATGTAATTAGTAAGTATAGTGAAGGTGCAACAATTTATTTGGGTGGAATACCAATGATTGCTGACGATATGATGTCTTATATTAAAAATGATATTGTAGTATTTGGTATTGGAGTTTTTCTTTTTATTGTTCTTACTCTTTGGTTCATTTTTAGGAATATAAAATGGGTTTTGATGCCTTTGCTAGGTTGTGGTGTATCGGTTTCCATTATGATTGGACTCCTTGGATTAATAGGATGGAAAGTTACTGTAATTTCCTCAAATTTTATTGCCTTGATGTTAATACTAAATATGGCGATGAATATTCATCTAACTGTCAGATTTTTACAATTAAAAAAAGAGTTCCCGAACTTCACAAATGAAGAAGCTATTATTGAATCGGCAAAAAAGATGTTTCTACCTATTCTTTATACAGTACTTACAACGGTATGCGCTTTTTTATCTTTAATATTTAGTGGGATAAAACCGATTATAGATTTTGGATGGATGATGACTTTAGGTCTTTTTGTTTCTATTTTAGTTACATTTTCTTTATTACCATCTTTATTAAGTATTTTTGCTAGAAATGAAACTCTAGATATCAAAGACACGGAGAACTCTGTAATTACAAAGTTTTTAGCATCTATAGCAAAGAAAAATACAAATTTAATTTTTGGATCCGCGATTATTATTATTCTTTTAAGTATTTATGGAATTTTTAAGCTGGAAGTTGAAAACAGTTTTATCAACTATTTTGACAAAGAAACAGAAATTTATAAAGGAATGAAGAAAATTGATGATGAACTTGGAGGAACAACAACTTTAGATATCATTTTAAAATTTCCAAAAAAAGAGACGATTAAGAGGGAAAATGATGATGAATTCAGTGAGTGGGAGGAAGAAACAGAAGACAAAGAAAATAAATCTACTTATTGGTTTACAAGAAACAAGATAGATAAAATACTAAAAGTACACGATTATTTAGACTCTCTTCCAGAAATAGGTAAGGTTTTATCTTTTGGTTCAATTATTAGAGTTGCAGAAGATTTAAATAAAAAAGAATTACAAAGTTTAGAAATCGCTGTTTTATATAGTAAAATTCCTGTGAATATTAAAAAAGACATTATAAGTCCTTATATCTCTGTCGAGAACGATGAGGCAAGAATTAGTGTGAGAATTAAAGATTCTTTAAAAGAGTTAAGGCGTAACGATTTGATTAACAAAATAAATGAAGAATTAAATACAAAAGTTGGCTTAAATAATGAAGAGTATAAGCTAGCTGGGGTTGTAATTTTATTTAATAATTTGTTGCAAAGTTTGTTTAAATCTCAAATTCTTACTTTAGGAATTGTCATGCTTGGAATTTCTGCAATGTTTTATATTCTTTTTAGAAATTCAACTTTGTCTTTAATTGGAGTGACTCCAAATTTTATGGCTGCTTTTTTTATTTTGGGTATAATTGGTTTACTTGAGATACCCTTAGACATGATGACGATTACTATTGCGGCTATAACTATTGGAATAGCAGTGGATAACAGTATACATTATATTTATCGTTTTAAAGAGGAGTTTGAAAAGATAAAAGATTACGATCTTACTGTTGATAGATGTCATAATACAGTTGGTGTAGCTATACTAAATACTTCGATAACAATAGTTTTTGGTTTTTCAATTCTAATTTTATCAAATTTTATTCCAACAATTTATTTTGGAGTTTTTACTGGTATTGCAATGTTGCTAGCGCTAATTTCTGTCCTAACACTTTTACCAAAATTAATTCTAGTTTTTAAACCTTTTGGACCGGGTTCACAAATTTAAATGTTGCAAAATTTTTTTGAACAATCGCTTAATATTTTAAATATTTTTGATGGAGTTTTTTCAATAATAATGATTTATTTTTTAATTCAATGCTATGCTAAAGGCTTCTCGTTAAGTTTTATTTTATTTATGAAATGGGTATTAACAATAGTTGTTACAATTATTTTAGTCCCAAAACTACAACCATGGGTTGGAGAGTATATCGAATCAGAATTTATTAATAATTTTGGAATTGGAATTTTTGTATTTATCACAGCTTTGTTCACAATTATAATTTTAGGAAAATCTTTAGGCAGAGCTGTTACTTGGACTGGATTAGGCTCAATAGATAAGACTTTCGGGTTAATTTTCGGTTTGTTCAAAGGCTACGTTGTGTCAGTTTGTTTATTCACTATTTTAAATTGGTTTTATCCTTACTCTAACTGGGGTATACAAATTGAAAAAGCTTTATCTTTTGAAATGATTAAAAAAGGTAGCGAGGTGCTGATTGAGGAATTTCCTAGTAATAAAGACTTTAGAGACACGAAAGAAAAAATTGAAAAAATTTAAAATTGATAAACCGAGAGAAGAATGTGGCGTCTTTGGAATTTCAAACCATCAAGATGCCTCGGCTTTAGTTGCACTTGGTTTACATGCATTACAACACAGAGGTCAAGAAGGTTGTGGCATCGTATCTTTTGACGGAAAAAATTATCATTCTGAAAAAAGGCAAGGTTTAGTTGGTGATCATTTTACGAACCCTGAAGCTATAAGAAAACTTCCAGGTAAATTTGCAATTGGACATAATAGATATTCTACGACTGGAGAAACTTCTTTAAGAAATATTCAGCCTTTTTTTGCTGATCTATATGGAGGTGGAGTAAGTCTTGCACATAATGGAAATATTACAAATGCTATAAGTTTAAGAGACAAGTTAGTTAAAGAAGGTGCGATATTTAGAACTACAAGTGACACAGAAACTGTAGTTCAATTAATAGCAAAGTCTTCAAGGGAAACTATGATTGATAAAATTATAGATGCACTTTTTCAGATACAAGGTGGTTATGCTCTAGTAATGATGACAAATAAAAAATTAGTAGGTTTACGAGATCCATATGGAATTAGACCATTAGTAATAGGGAAATTAAAAGATTCTTACATATTTACCTCCGAAACTTGTGCTCTTGATATTGTAGGTGCAAAATTTATTAGAGAGGTAGAAAATGGAGAGATTGTTGTTGTTGAAGAAAATAAATTAAAAAGTATAAAGCCTTTTCCAAATATGAGACCAAGACCCTGTATCTTTGAGTATGTGTATTTCGCTAGACCAGATAGTCTTCTTAAACAGAAATGTGCTTATGAATATAGAAAAAATATGGGTATAGAACTTGCAAAAGAAAGTGACATAGATTGTGATTTGATTGTTCCAGTTCCAGACTCTGGAGTTCCAGCTGCACTTGGGTATAGTCAATTTACAAATAAAAAATTTGAGTTAGGTCTAATTAGAAATCATTATGTTGGAAGAACTTTTATTGAACCTTCTCAAAGTATTAGAAGTTTTGGTGTAAAACTAAAATTGAGTGCAACACAATCAATAATTAAAAATAAGTCAATTATACTAATTGATGATTCACTAGTGCGAGGAACAACTTGCCATAAAATTGTAAAAATGATCTATGATGCTGGCGCAAAAGAGGTACATGTAAGAATAGCTTGCCCTGAAATAAAATTTCCAGATTTTTACGGAGTTGATATGCCAACAAAAAAAGAATTATTAGCCCATAATAGAACTAATGAGGAAATGTGTAATTATATTAATGCAAAAACTTTAAAATTTTTGAGTTTAGATGGACTTTATAGAGCTATAGGTTATGAAAAGAGAAATAAAGACTATCCGCAATTAAGCGATCACTACTTTACTGGCGAATATCCTGTTAAACCTTCGGACCAACTTGGTGAAGGAAAAATAACTCAGTTATCTTTATTAAGTAGTAAATCTAATATTTAATTTAATTAAACATTAGTAATTTATTCTTTCTATCAATTAATAACATATTTTTATTAGAAAAAATTGGCTCTGCATTCAAACCATTCTTGCTAATTTTATCAAAATACTCAAGTTTTCCATCCCTAAAATTAAATGAAAAAATATATCCATTAATAGAGAAAAGTTTTATTTTACCATTTGCTATTGTTAGATTATAAATTTTTCCAATTTTCTTAAATGCTTTTTTCTTTTTTAAAGAAAAATATATATTTTTGGACCAAAGAATCTCACCACTTTTTTTTTCTAAGCAAATAAGAAGATTATTTTTTGTAAATGTAAATATATTATTTTGAGTTACAACAGGCTTTAAAACTGGTCCAACAGCTTTATTCCAATTTCGTAAGCCAGTGTTAATATTGTAGCTTAGTAAAGACTTATCTGTAGAAACAATTATATCCTCATTTTTAATTACAACTGGCTGACTGAAAAAGAGATTAGCTTCATTTTTTGAAGACAAATTTCTAAAATTCAACACCCAATTTATCCTTTGAGTTACATAATTTACCGAATAAAGTTCACCGCTAGTATTTAAAAAGATAACGTTATTATTTAGCTCATCTAAAGCTAAATTATTTTTAAACTCTGACTTAAGAAAAGTAAGGCTAGTTGAAAGTTGCCAATTTTTTTCACCACTTATTGAATTTATAGAATACAAAACATTATCTTGACTGGCTAAAAAAACTTGATCGTCGTAAAATTTTATATTTGATCTAAATGGTATTCCATAATTTTTTGCCCAGACCAAAGCTCCAGAATTTATGTTTACTGCATAAATATAGCCTAAGTTGTCAGCAGCATAAATAATATCATTATTTATTACTAAAAAAATTTTTTTATTATAATTTTTAAAGGTTTTTTTATAAAAATTGTATTCTAAAATTTTTTTTTTGCTTGCTAAAGAATAAACAAAAATACTTCCCTTGTGGTCATAAGAAATTATTTTATCATCATAAAAAACGGTGTTCTTAGCTGTGTAATCATTGTCTCTAAAATTTTTACTTAATCTTGAACTCTTTAACAATAATACTTTGTTGTCGGCGTAATCGATATTGGAAATATTATTTGTATTCGATGCAAACTCTTGGGGCCAATTACTATTTTTTAACTCTTGTTCAATCTTGAAGTTAAAATTTCGATCTAAGACTTTTTCCTTATTGTAAATTTGACTATCTGTAAAAACATCCTCGTAACGACTATTTACATCTTTTTTGTTAATTGCATTTGATGAGGATTTTTCAAAAGGAATATCAGATGCATTTTTCCAAATACCAGTTTTATTGTCAAATGAACAATTGTTTAAGATGATAATTGCAAAGATTAAAATTAATCTTTTCATAATTTTTAATTGGCTATTTTATATTGAGCAGCTTGAGATATTCGTCTGCCTTAAGTTTTTCCCCTTTCGATAAAAAATAATCAGCTAGCAAGCTAATTGCCTGTGTCTTCCAAACAGACTGTGAATTTATAATTGGATTTAACGTATCTATTATAAGGTTTTCATCTCCAGTAGAAAATAAATAAAGAGCTTTTTTAATCTTAATTAAGTTTTTACTCTCATTATCAAGAGAACTTTTTTTAATAATTTGATCGAAATAGAGGATTATTTTCTCTTTTTCATTTTCTAATTTTTTATCAATTATGAGATATAACGCCAATGGAGAATAAAATTTATGATTACTTTTAATTATATCTTCTAAGAATATTTTTGCTTCAATATCTTTTTTTTGGCTGAGTAAAATTGATGCCTGAGTGTATTTCTCTGCAATATTAACATTATTCTTTTCTTGATTATTTTTATAAAAAATAAACGATATTAATAAAATTAAAATTAATAAAACGAGAATAAATATCGTTTTTTTATATTTTTTAAAGAAATTTATAACTTGAATTTGAAAACTATCTTTAGCTAATTGTTCACTCATATTTAATAAGAATTCTTTCTTTGTGGAAATTTTCTTTTTTGAACATCGTTTTTATATTTTTGAATACCTTTTTCAATAACTTTATTTAAATTAGCATATTTTTTTAAAAATTTTGGATAAAAACCACTTAATCCTAATAAATCATCAGTTACAAGTATCTGTCCATCGCACGAAACAGAAGAACCGATTCCAATCGTAGAGATTTTTAATTTTTTTGTTATCTCTTTAGCTACACTGGCTTTTATACACTCAAGAACGATTGAGAAAGCACCAGCTTTTTCAATATTCATTGCGTCTTTAATTAATTTATTCTTTTCATTACTTGTATTTCCACTTACTTTAAACTTTTGCTTAAATTGCGGAGTATATCCGATGTGTCCCATCACAGTTATTCCTGCTTTGGTTAAATGATTAATTATATTGTAATTTTTTAGATTACTTTCTAGTTTTACTCCATCGCAACCTGTTTTTTGCAGAATCTGCCTAGCATTTTTAAGCGCTACCTTCTTATTTTTGTAAGAATTTTTCGGCATATCAACTATTAACAAAGATTTTTTTACGCCCAATTTTACACTTTGAGTATGTTTTATCATCATTTCTAAGGTCATGTTTTTTGTACTTTTCATTCCGTATAAAACATGAGCTAAAGAGTCTCCCACTAAAATTATATCACAATATTTATCAATAATTCTTGAAAATGCTTTAGAATAAGATGTAAGACAAACTAAAGGGGTTTTGTTTTTTTTTAATAAAATTTTTTTTACTTTTTTAAGCATACATTTATTCTAGCTCAATGGTACTTGGTGGTTTGGATGTTATATCATAAACTACTCTATTGATACCTATCACTCCATTTATAATTTTATTTGATATGTTGTCTAAGAAATCTTTTGGAAAATTAAAATAATCAGCAGTCATGCCATCCTCGGAAACCACTGCTCTAATTAAACAAGTGTATTCATAAGTTCTTGTATCACCCATTACCCCTACTGTCTTTATAGGCAGCAGAGCAACATATGCTTGCCAAATTTTATCATATAATTTCTCTCTTATTAACTCTTTTATAAATATATTGTCTGCTTCCATTAATATGTTTACTTTTGCTTTGGTAACGTTTCCTAAAATTCTTATTGCTAACCCTGGTCCTGGGAATGGATGCTTTCTGGAAATAGTTTTAATTAAACCTAAAGAGTCTCCTAATTGTCTCACTTCATCTTTAAAGAATTCTTTTAAAGGTTCAACTAACCTCAGTTTCATTTTTTTTGGTAAACCACCAACATTATGATGGGATTTTATTTTGGAAGTTTTACTGCCAGTAAAGGATTTACTTTCTATAATATCTGGATACAAAGTGCCTTGTGCTAAAAATTTTACATTTTTGAATTTTTTTGCCTCTTTCTCGAAGATTTTTATAAATAAATTACCGATAATTTTTCTTTTTTTTTCCGGATTAACAACATTTTTGAGTTTTTTGAAATAAATTTTTGACGCGTCTATTATTTTAACATTTAAGTTATATCTTTTTTTAAAAATTTGATATGTAAATTTAAATTCATCTTTTCTCATTAGGCCCGTATTAACCATTACACATTTCAAATTTTTTTTCACAGCTTTATGCATAAGAAGAGCAACAACACTACTATCTACTCCTCCTGAGAGTGCACATATGACTTTCTCATTTTTCACTATATTTCTTATTTCTTTTATTATTCTATTTTTTTCTAAACTCGCTCGCCACTGTTTTTTTGCTTTACAAATATTAAAAATAAAATTTTTTATTAAAATTTCACCATTTTCAGTATGAGTCACTTCAGGATGGAATTGGATACCAAATATTTTATTTTTTTTGTTTTCTATAATAGTTAAGTGTGATTGTTTTGTTGATGCAATCTTTATAAAACCTTTCGGTATTTTATTTACAGTATCTTGATGGCTCATCCAAACATTTACCTCTTTATTTTTAAAAAAATTCCTAGTCAATTTTGATTTTTTATGGCTTCGTAGCAAAGCTCTACCAAACTCTCTTTTTTTTATTGATGATTGAATTTTTCCACCAAAATTTTTAGCAATTAATTGTAAACCATAGCAAATTCCAAGAATCGGTATGTTTAATGAAAAAATTTTTTTTGGAATGGAGGGAAATTTTTTGTTGGTAACCGTTGACGGACCTCCTGACAATATAATGCCTTTGATGTTTGTAAAATCTTTAATAGACGATAGCTCTTTACTAGTAATAATTTCTGATAGAACGTTAAAATCCCTGATTCTTCTGGCTATAAGTTTTGTTACCTGAGAGCCAAAATCAACTACTATTATTTTTTCTTTTTTTGATTTTTCGTTCATTTACCTTTTAATGAACTTTTTAATTTATTTTCTAATTCATTTTTTGAAGAACATAGTTCTGAGCAAACTAGGTTCATTTTTTTTATAAGCTCTTTAGCTTTTGAAAAATTAGATTTTTTTATGTTAAGTAAAGTTAAAAGGTATATTGCTTCCTCGTTTTTTGGATTAAGTAATAAGACCGTATTCAAATTATTTTCCTCTAAGTCATCTTTATTTTCCTCTTTAAATATTTTTGCCAAATATAGATAAGATTTTTCACTTTTTGGATTAAAAACAATATCTTTTTCGAATAAAAATTTTGAATTTTTAAAATCTTTTTTTTTGAATAATCTTTCGCCCTCATTAAAATAAATACTGCTTGCGTTAAGTATCGAGCCTGAAAAAAATACAAAACTTAATAATAGAAAAAATAACTTTAAATTTATTTTCATAATTTATAATTTACCATATCATTTATCATTTCGACACTATGAACCATACTTTCGTAAAATCCTGCCTTAGTAATTTTAATAAATTTTGCTTTATCTTTGATTTCGTTAATATTTTTTGCTCCAATGTATCCCATTGACGACCTTAGTCCACCTTGCAACTGATATAAAATTTTTTCAACCGATCCTTTGTATTTTACTCTAGCTTCAATGCCCTCTGGTACAAATTTAGATTTATCTTTATAGTTTTTTTGAAAATATCGATTAGATGAACCTGCTGACATAGCGCCAATTGACCCCATGCCTCTATAAGATTTATAAAATTTATTTTTGTACTTAAACTTTTTTCCTGGACTTTCATCAGTTCCTGCAAAAATTGATCCCATCATTATAGCGTCTGCTCCTGCAGCTAAGCCTTTAACAATATCTCCAGAAAATTTAATTCCTCCATCAGAAATTATTTTTACTTTCTTTTTTTTCAAGAATTTTTTAACCTCCATTACTGCAGATATTTGTGGTACACCGATTCCGGCTATCATCCTAGTAGTACAAATCGATCCTGGCCCTATCCCAACTTTTAATATGTCTGCCCCTTCATTGTATAATTTTTGTGCAGCTTCTGAGGAAGCGATATTTCCTACACATGTAGGAACTTTTGTTTTAATTTTTTTTATCAAAGATAACATTTTGATTACTTTCTCACTATGCCCGTGCGCTGTATCAATTACTATCAAATCAACTCCATCATCAATTAACGATTTCGCTCTAATTAAGTCCTCTTTATTTGTTCCAATTGCGGCTGCCACTAAAAGATTATTTTTTTTAACTTTTTTAACTTCGATTGTTTGTTTTTTAATATTTAAGTTACGATGTATAACTCCTAGACCACCTTTTTTGGCAATTGATATCGCCATTCTAGATTCTGTTACAGTATCCATCGCAGAAGAAAGAAAAGGTATCTTTAATTTTAACTCATTGCCGAGATCTATATTTAAATTTGTTTCTGATGGAAGAACAGAAGAGTATCTAGGCACCAATAAAACATCGTCAAAGGTTAATGCTTCTTTAATTAGTTCCATATAAACTTATATACAATTTTAAAAATTTATAAAGTCTTTAATAATGAACAATGTATATAAGTTTCTTTCGATTCGCTTTTACTTGATTCTGGCTTAAAAAAATGAACTTTTTTGAAATTATTTTTTGCAAAATCTTTCACAGTTAAAAAATCATCTCCCATAAAAATTTTCGAAATTACAGTTCCATTTTGACTCAAAATTTTCAGTGATAATATCAAAACCTCCATACACAAACTGTTTGTTCTGATTGCATCTAAGCTCTTATTTCCTGTAGTATTTTCTGCCATATCTGACAGGATTACATCAATTTTTGAACCGAAAAAATTTACAATCTTTTTTTTGGTTTTTTCCTCTAAAAAATCCTCTTGAAAAAATGTAATATTTTTAATTTTGTCCATCGGAATCCTGTCTATTGCTAAAATTTTTCCGTTTATCGCTATTTTTTCGGCTACTTGTGACCATCCTCCAGGTGTAGAACCAAGATCCAAAACACAAGAATTTTTTTTAATAAAATTAAATTTTTTATTCAATTCAATTAATTTAAATGCTGCCCGTGATCTAAAACCAAGAACTTTAGACTTTTTGAAAAACTGATCCCTATGTTGATTAATTACCCAATTCCTACTTTTTCTACTTTTTTTGCTCTTTTTCATTAAAGTATGTCTTCATGCTCTTCCTCTTTAGACGAAAACTTGGATGATTTATTTTTATAATTAAACAAAAAATAACTTATAGGAATTCCAATTAGATAGAGTAGCCCTAATATCAAAATCATTTGAAAAGTAAAAAATATTAATGATACAAACACAACTCCAAATCCAAGTAAAATAAAAATAGTGAACTGACTTGGAATTTTTATTTTTTTCATAGAAAATGTTGGTATTTTGCTAATTAGTAAGATTGATACAAAAATTACTAGATAAGGAGTAAAGCCCCTTATATTAATCCCAAAATCTAAATTTGATAAATCGTAAATTAAAGGAAGTAATACCAAAAATGCTCCTGCAGGAGAAGGCACACCCTCAAAATAATTTAATTTCCATTCCGCCTCTTCAGAAAATTTTGATAGATTAAATCTAGCTAATCTTAAAACGCAGCACACAGAAAATACCAATGTAATAGCCCACCCAACTTTTCCAAAGTTTTTTAATTCCCAAAAATAAAGTATAAATGCAGGAGCAATTCCGAAACTTACAAAATCAGTAAGGGAGTCAAGTTCTTTACCAAATTCAGATGTACCTTTTATTAATCTAGCTATCCTACCGTCTAGTGCATCGAGTAATGATGCGAAAAGTAAAAAAATTACAGCTAAACCATAGTTTTCATCTAAAGCAAACTTTATAGAACTTATACCAAGACAAACACCAATTAAAGTAAGTATATTGGGAAGTATATATCTAGATTTCTTTGCAGAAACGATTTTGAAAGGATTTTTATTTTCCATCTTTATTTTGAAGCTATTAAACTTTCTCCAGCTACTACGTTTTGTCCAACTTTCGCCAAAAGTTTTCTCTCATTGAAGTAAATATCTACTCTACTTCCAAATCTTATCATGCCTAATTTTTGACCTTGCTCTAACATTTGGTCCTTTTTTACTTCACAAACGATTCTTCTTGCAATTAACCCTGCAATTTGAACAATAATTATATCTTCACCGTTTTGAGATTTCAATTTATAATAATTTCTTTCGTTTTCCTCACTCGCCTTATCTAAAGAGGCGTTAAGAAATTTTCCAGGTTTATAAAAAATTTCTTCCACTTGCGCTGACATAGGGGAACGATTTACATGACAATTAAAAACATTCATAAAAATACTAACTTTTGTAAACGTTTTATTTTCTAAACCAAATTCTGTTGGGCCCTTAACTTCCGTTATATTGGATATTAATCCGTCAGCTGGGCTAACTAGATAATTATCATCATTAATTGAAAAACGGTCAGGATCTCTGAAAAAGTAGTAAATCCAAATAGTAATTCCAACAAGTAAAAATCCCAGTGTTTTAGATATTAGAAGACCTAAAAAGGTAGCAATAATACCTATAACTAAAAACTGATATCCTTCTTTATGGACCTTTGGAAAAATTGAATTAAACATAATTTTAAGTTTGCTAATTTTTTCTTAATATGTATAAAAATCTTACTTAATCAATCTATATTTATTTTTATGGCAAAAATTAAGGTAAAAAACCCAGTTGTTGAGCTTGACGGAGACGAAATGACAAGGATCATTTGGTCTTTTATCAAAGAAAAGCTTATCAGGCCTTATTTGGATGTTGACTTAAAATATTATGATTTAGGAATGGAAAATAGAGACAAAACTAACGATCAGGTGACTATTGATTGCGCGAAAGCGATTCAAAAATATGGTGCAGGGGTAAAATGTGCAACAATTACTCCAGATGAGGCTAGGGTAAAGGAATTTAATTTAAAGAAAATGTGGAGATCGCCAAACGGAACAATTAGAAACATTGTTGGAGGAACAATTTTTAGAGAACCAATAATTTGTAAAAATGTTCCAAGATTAGTGCCACATTGGACAGAAAGTGTAATTGTTGGCCGACATGCCTTTGGAGATCAATATAAAGCTACTGATTTTAAAATTCCTGGAAAAGGAAAAATGACGGTCAAGTGGGAATCTGATGACGGAAAAGAAAAAATCGAACATGAGGTTTTTAATTTTGACGGCCCAGGAATTGCTCTTTCAATGTACAATTTAGATAATTCAATTAAAGATTTTGCCAGAGCATGTTTGAATTATGGATTGACAAGAAAGTGGCCGGTTTATTTTTCATCTAAAAATACAATTCTTAAAGCTTATGATGGAAGATTTAAAGATATTTTTGCAGAAATATATCAAAAAGAATTTAAATCTAAGTTTGATAAAATTGGAATTACATACGAACACAGATTAATTGATGATATGGTAGCTTGTGCTATGAAATGGAGTGGAAAATATATATGGGCGTGTAAAAATTATGATGGAGATGTTCAATCAGACACCGTAGCTCAAGGGTATGGTTCTTTGGGATTAATGACGAGTGTGCTTAGAACGCCGGATGGCAAAATAGCAGAGGCCGAAGCTGCTCACGGTACAGTGACTAGACACTTTCGACAACATCAAGCAGGTAAAGAAACTTCTACGAACCCTATTGCCTCAATTTTTGCATGGACAAGGGGTTTGTCACATAGAGGGAGCCTTGATGAAAACCAAGAATTAATTAAGTTTGCCAATTCTCTTGAGAAAGTGTGTATAGAGACTGTTGAAAGCGGTTTTATGACTAAAGATTTAGCCATATTAATAAGTAAGGATCAAAAATACTTAACAACTAATCAATTTTTAGAAGCTATAGATAGCAATCTTAAAAAAAAACTTAGTTAATTTTTTTTAAAATTGCCTTAAAAACTTCTTCGATTTTATTTTTATTGTCCCCACCGGCTTGAGCAAAATCTTTTCTTCCACCACCACCTTTTCCACCGAGTTTTTCTGCAGCTATCTTAACAAATTTTACTGCATCATATTTTGAAAGAAGATTGTTTGTAATTCCAACGGCTACACCTACTTTTCCTTCAAAAGTTGAGATGCTTATAACTATGCCATTTTTAATTTCTTTTTTACCTTGATCAATTACAGTCCTTAGTTCTTTTGGTGGAAAATCAGAGAGAGTTTGTTCACGAACTATAAAATCACCAATTTTTTTATCATTTATTTTGTTTTTATGTTTATCTTTAATGACTTTTTCTATTTTTACTTTTTCAAGTTGTCTAGACAAAAGCTTTAAATTTTCTCCCAAATCTTTATTTTTATCAATATTAGGCTTAATCTTATTTTCTAAAAGTTCTTGTTTAATTTTTTCAAATTTTTCTTTGGTTGATTTTTCTTTTTTCAATTTATCTTTTTCTTCAGATTTTTCATGTTTTGCTAACTGTTTGTCTCTTAAAGCCTCAATCCTTCTAACACCAGAGGCTACTGAAGATTGATTGATAACTTTAAATTTTCCAACCTCTTTTGTGTTTTTGACATGCGTACCACCACATAATTCTGTTGAAAAAAATCCATTAGCCTCTTTTCCCAAAAATACTACTCTGACTTCCTCTCCATATTTTTCTCCAAAAAGTGCTAATGCGCCCATTTTTACCGCTTCTTTTGGTGTCATTATTCTCGTCTGTACCTCGGTTGAGGAATTTACTACTTTATTTACTAAATCATTTATTTTGGTCATTTCATTTTTTTCAATAGGTTTATTATGACTGAAGTCAAACCTAAGTCTTTCAGGAGAAACTAGTGATCCTTTTTGAGTTACATGTTTTCGTAAAATTCTTCTTAACGACTCATGCAGTAAATGTGTAGCAGAGTGATTAGCTCTAGAACTGCTTCGTTTTTCAGTATCTATCTCGAGATTTACACTTTCACCAATTTTAATTGATCCTTTTTCTATTTTTCCAGTGTGCACAAAAAGATCTCCCATTTTTTTTTGTGTATCAGTAATATTAATATTACAATTTGAATTAAAAATTTTACCTTGATCTCCAACTTGGCCTCCGGACTCTCCGTAAAAAGGTGTTTGATTGGTTATAATTTCAATTTTATCTCCTGAACTTGCATTATCTATAAATTTATTATCCTTTATAATTTTTAGTACGACGCCCTCGGCTTTATCAAATTCATAGCCAAGAAATTCTGTTGGGTTAAGCTCCTCTCTTATCTTAAACCATTTTTCCTCAACTGATTTATCACCAGAACCTTTCCAATTGGCTCTTGCTAACGCTTTACTTTTTTCCATCTCTTTTTCAAAAGCGTTTTCATCAACTTTTATATTTTTATTTCTTAAAATATCAGCCGTCAAATCAACTGGAAAACCATAAGTATCGTATAATTTAAAAGCGACTTGTCCTGGAAATATATTACTTTGAACTTTATGTAAATTTTCGTCTAAAATTTTCATACCTCTTTCAAGTAAAGAGGAAAATTTTTCTTCTTCATTTTTTAGAGTCTCGACTATTAAATCTTTGCCTGTTTCTAATTCAGGATAACTTTTATTCATTTCATTTAACAAAACATCAAATAATTTATAAAAGACTGGTGATTTGCTACCAAGTGAATGAGCATGTCTCATTCCCCTTCTCATTATTCTTCTTAGAACGTATCCACGTCCTTCGTTTGATGGCAAAATCCCTTCCGCTATTAAGAAGCTACTCGCTCTTAAATGATCGGATATTACTCTATGGCTAGCAATAGTTTTATCATTTATCGGAGCTTTAATAAGGTCTGAGGAAGCTGAAATAATTTTTTTAAAGTGATCAATATTATAATTGTCATGTGTGCCTTGAAGAACAGCAGTCATTCTTTCTAACCCCATTCCAGTATCTACAGATGGTTTTGGTAAATTTACCCTCTCATTTTTTGAAATCTGTTCATACTGCATAAAAACAAGGTTCCAAATTTCGATAAATCTGTCTCCATCCTCTCCTGGACTTCCAGGAGGTCCACCTTTAAGTTTATCTCCATGGTCGAAGAAAATTTCTGAACATGGGCCACACGGGCCTGTGTCTCCCATAGACCAAAAATTGTCTGACGTTGAAATTTTTACTATCTTATTTTCACTTAAACCTGCAACTTTTTTCCATAAACTAAAAGACTCTTCATCTTCATGGAAAACTGTGACAGATAATTTTTCCTTTGGTAATTCAAAATCTTTTGTAAGAAGTTTCCAAGCGTGTTCTATAGCTTGTTCTTTAAAATAGTCACCGAATGAAAAATTACCTAGCATCTCGAAAAACGTATGGTGTCGAGGTGTATATCCTACGTTTTCTAAATCATTGTGTTTGCCCCCTGCTCTTACACATTTTTGGGATGTTGTAGCTTTTTTATAAGATCTTTTTTCTATTCCAGTGAAAACATTTTTAAATTGGACCATCCCAGAATTAGTAAACATTAAAGTAGGATCATTATTTGGAACCAAATTACTTGACTCTACTATTTCATGTTTATTTTTTTTGAAGTAATTTAGAAATTTACTTCTTATATCAGTCAATAAAAATTGGCTCATATAATATTAAATACAGATATTTAAGAGGTTGTCTATAAAGAGATTAATTAGTTTTATTGTTATCGTTATCAACAACTACACAGATTTCTGATTTTGTTAAAAACCTTTGTCCAGTTCCATTATCAAGCGAAAACATCCCCCCAATACCTTTTACCGCGTCTATAGTAAGGTCAGTATGCTTCCATTTTTCATACTGTTCTTCATTCATATAAAATGGGGTTCCGTCAATTTCCCCCAGTTTTACATCGCTGTTTCCAACCATATATTCCTTAGCAGGAAAACACATCGGCGCACTACCGTCACAACAGCCTCCTGACTGATGAAAAAGTAAGTCGTTACCGTGAACTGCTTTTAGTTCACTTAGTAATTTTTTCGCAGATAAAGTTGCTTTTACTTTCATATATAAAATGGCCCGTGAGACTCACGGGCCATTATAATTGATATTTTAAAAGAAGCCTAATTTTTTCTCACTATAAGACACGTGTAAATTCTTTACCTGTCTGTAATGATTTAACATCATTTTGTGAGTTTCTCTTCCAATCCCAGACTGTTTGTAACCACCAAAGGCAGCATGAGCTGGATAAGCATGGTAGCAATTTGTCCAAACTCTTCCTGCTTGTATCTCTCTTCCCATTCTGTAAGCAAGGTTACCATTTCTAGTCCAAACTCCTGCTCCTAAGCCATAAAGAGTATCATTAGCAATTTCCAGTGCCTCTGCTTCATCTTTAAACTTTGTAACCGATACGACTGGCCCAAAGATCTCCTCTTGGAATATTCGCATTTTGTTATTACCTTCAAAAATAGTTGGCTGAATATAGTTTCCTTTTTGTAAACCACTATTCAACTTAGCTACTGCACCTCCAGCAAGAACTTTGGCACCTTCTTTCTTACCTAGGTCTAGATAAGATTTGATTTTTTCCATTTGCTCTAGTGAAGCTTGTGCTCCAATCATAGTTTCCATTTTCAACGGATTATCTTGCTTAACAGCCTTTGTTCTTGCGATAGCTTTTTTCATAAACTTATCGTAGATAGACTCTTGAACAAGAACTCTACTTGGACATGTGCATACTTCTCCTTGGTTAAGTGTAAACATGGCGAAACCTTCTAAACATTTGTCAAAAAAGTCGTCATCTTTATCCATAACATCCTCAAAGAAAATATTTGGAGATTTTCCACCTAATTCCAATGTTATTGGAATTAAATTTTGAGATGCATACTGCATTATTAAACGTCCAGTCGTCGTCTCACCTGTAAAAGCAATCTTCTTAATTCTTTTAGAAGAAGCTAAAGGTTTGCCCGCCTCTAAACCATAACCGCTTACGACATTAACAACTCCTTTAGGCAATAAGTCGCCAATAAGTTCCATTAATATCATTATAGAGGCTGGTGTTTGTTCAGCAGGTTTAAGCACTACGCAGTTTCCTGCAGCTAACGCTGGTGCAAGTTTCCAAGTTGCCATTAATAATGGGAAATTCCATGGTATAATTTGTCCAACTACACCAAGTGGTTCAGGTATGTGATAAGAATATTCACTATTACTTATCTCTGCAACAGAACCTTCTTCCGCTCTGATTACTCCAGCGAAATATCTCCAGTGGTCTACTACTAATGGTAGATCAGCAGCCATACATTCTCTGATTGGTTTTCCATTATCTAAACATTCTGCTACTGCTAAGAGATTTAAATTTTTCTCTATAACATCAGCAATTTTATTAAGAATATTTGATCTCTCTCCTATCGAAGTTTTTCCCCAAGCAGGAAAAGCTGCGTGAGCTGCATCTAATGCAAAATCAATATCCTTTTCATTCGAACGTGGCACCTTACAGATAACTTCATTTGAAATTGGCGTTGTATTATCAAAATACTTACCAGATTTAGGCTCAACAAACTTTCCATTTATAAAGTTTCCGTACTTAGCTTTAAATGGAAATTTGACCTTTAGATGAGAGGTATCTAGAACTGATGACACTTTCGAGCTTGTCGCTTGTTGTGTACTCATTGTCCCTCCTATTTTATGAATCTTAATTAAACATAAAATTAATTTATTTGTACACAGTTAAATTTTTTTATTTAAGTTTTTATTAAATACAAGATATTGATTAAAACAATTTTTAGTTGTTTGTTTCATGGGAAAACGGGAGTGTATCCTCCCGTTTTAATTTAAAGACGACTTTAACTAATTATTCTTCTTTTTCAGCAATTTTTTCTTTTGCTGAAGGATTTCCTTCAAGTTCTTTTGAAATTGCTCCAGCTTTTTCTCTTATAACTTTCTCTATCTCTGCTGCAACATTGGGATTCTTCTCTAAATAGATTTTTGCATTCTCTCTTCCTTGACCTATTTTTTCCCCTTTGTATGCATACCAAGCACCGGATTTTTCTACTACTCCTGCTTTAGCACCAAGGTCCACGAGCTCACCTGATTTACTAATACCTTTACCATACATTAAATCAAATTCTACAACTTTGAATGGTGGGGCGACTTTATTTTTAATCACTTTAACTCTAGTCGAATTTCCAATTATTTGATCCTTATCTTTAATAGCTCCTATTCTTCTAATATCCATTCTTACAGATGAATAAAATTTTAAAGCATTTCCACCAGATGTTGTTTCAGGGTTTCCAAACATTACTCCAATTTTCATTCTTATTTGATTTATAAAAATAACCATTGTATTTGACTTAGAAACAGAGCCTGTCAATTTTCTTAAAGCCTGACTCATTAGTCTAGATTGTAAACCAACATGATGATCGCCCATTTCTCCTTCTAGTTCTGCTTTAGGAGTTAAAGCTGCAACTGAATCTACAACTAGAACTGAAATTGAGCCTGATTTAATTAGTGTGTCTGTTATTTCTAATGCTTGTTCACCGGTATCAGGTTGAGAAATTAATAGTTCCTCAGTTTTTACACCGAGCTTTTTTGCATAAATTGGATCCATAGCATGCTCTGCGTCTACAAATGCACATATACCACCAGCTTTTTGTGCTTCAGCAACAACTTGTAATGCTAATGTTGTTTTACCTGACGATTCTGGTCCATATACCTCAATAATTCTTCCTTTTGGAAGTCCACCAATACCTAAAGCCAGATCTAAACTTAAAGAACCTGTTGAAATTGCCTCTACATCTAATGCTTTTTGTTGGCCTAGTTTCATAACTGAGCCTTTACCAAAGTTCTGGTCTATTTGACTTATAGCTGCGTCTAAAGCTTTGTTTTTTTCCTTAATTTCTTGATCTTTTTTACTGTCTGATTTAACTACTTTTAAATTGTTTTTTGTCATTTTTTTCCTTTTTTTTGTTCGAATCGATATCTTAAATGTACACATTTTGTTCTTTTTTGCAAGAAATTAAATTTGCAATGAAAAATCATTAAATTTAAGAATTTTTAAGATTACTTAAAGTAAGCTCGCCTAAAACTGATAAAAGTTTAAACTTCGAGACAATAAAATCTCTCTCAGCTTTAGCATTGTTGATTCTATTGTTTAATAGGAGGCTTCTTGACTGAATAACTTCAAGAGTAGTTCTTTTGTTGCCTGAGTCGTATTCTAGAGTTATTCCCTCATTAGCTATTTCAGCAGCTTTGACAGCCGCTTGAGTAGATTTTAAAACGCCTGCAGAAGACTTGTAAATTGACCAAGCGTTTGCCGTGTCGGTTTTAACTTCATTTATTGTATCTTTAAGAATTAAGCTCTTTTGTTCTTTTTTAAATTTTGCTTTTTTTAAAGAGGAATAATTTTCTCCCCCTTTAAATAATGGCCATGTAATTGTAGCTTTAAATGTTTCTTGGTCTGTGTCATCAACAGTACTGCTAAAGTCATTTTCATTTTTTGATTGTGTATAATTTACAGAAGCTGATGGAGAAAATTGACCTTTTTCTATTTTAACTTCTTTTTCTGCTATTTCAAAATTAAGCTTAGCTAAAACCAATTTAGGATTATTTTTTTCAGACAAGCTTAAAGCTGAGATTAAATTTTTTGGTAAAGAAATATCAAATAAATAATCATCTTTTACAACTTCAGGTGGTGTCATTCTAACTATTCTTTCAAAGTTTGTTTTTGCTGTTGCTAGTTCAGTTTCTGCAGTAATTAATTTTGCCATAGCATCGGCAAGAGAAGACTCGGATTGTGATAAGTCAATTAAAGTTATTTCTCCTTTTTGAAGCCGAGACCTGTCAGTCTCAACCTGTCTTTCAAAAAGATTTACATTATCTTTATTTATCGTTTTACTTTCAGTTTTAAATTTCAAATCGTAGTAAGCAGTAGCCGAGTTTAACAAAGTTTTTTGTTCAATATCTTTTAATTCGTACTTTGCTTTTTCCACTTCTATCTGAGATTTTTTAAAACTATTATATCCATCAAAACCTTGAAAAATTTTCTGGTCAATTGAAATTGATTCAGAGTAGGTGTTAGTGTTGCTATCAGATAGTTTATTTCCGGATTTATCAGTTTGATTTCTATTTTGCTGACTACTTTGTGAGCCCGAAATAGAAACTTCTGGTAAAAACTTACTTATTGAAATATTTATATTTTCTTGAGTGGCTTTTAAACTTTCTCTTTGAGAATTTAGAAGAGGATTTTTATTATAAGCTGATTCCAAATAATTTAATAATTCTGAAGCATTTAAGAAATTAATTTGAAGAAAGAAATAAATTGAAAGAGCTAAATTTTTCATTTTAATTAAATTTTATTTTATAAAAATTGTGTTTTTTATTTAGATAGAGAACTACATGAGCTTTTTTTGGTAAATCTTTTATCATTTGTTTTGTCACTCTTTCATAAAACATAATAAATCTTTTTACTTGAGAAGAAGTCATAGTTTTTTTACTTTTAGAAGTCAATTGTAGTTTTCTTTCTTGCAAAAGTCTCCATTTATATACACTTTGAAAATCAGGTACTTTTAAAAAAATTAATTTATCTATTTTTTTGAAAAATGAAGAATAATTGTATTTGAGTTGATTATTAACTTTTTTTCTCCAAATTGATTTTGAATCAAATTTTTTTTCTATTAAATTCAACGGTTTTCTCAACAGTTTATTAGTTTGATGTTTTGCTCCAACACACCATCCCTCGAAAATAACTATTTCTGGTTTACGATTTATATTTGTCCATTTTCTTTTTGTCATTCTGTCATCCTTAGATTTATCAAATTTTGGAATGGTAAACTTTGTAAAAAATTTTTTTTGTAAGTTTTTAAAAGTTTTTGATAAAAGTTTAAGATCATGTGTTCCTGGAACTCCCCTAGTAAGAAATAATTTATGTGAATTTTTCGACAATCTTTTTCTCTCTGATAATGTCTTATAAAAATCGTCTATCGAAAAACTTACTGTATTTAAATTATACTTTTCTTTAAGGATTATTTTGAGTATTTCAGTAATAGTCGTCTTACCTGAGCCTTGAGCACCCGACAAACCAATAAAAGTTACTTTTTTTTTTATTAGATAATTTTGGTATATTAATTTACTAATTGGAATGTAATAATTTTCAAGTTGCTCGTGCTTATCTTTAAATGGTTGACCTAAAATTTCTTGTTTTTTTAAGTATTTTAAGTAATCTTTTTTTAATAATGAAAAATTAGATTTTTTCATTTAAATTATTATTTTTTATCTAAAGGATGATTTTGGCCATCTGCAATTTTAATTTCCTTAAACTTAAAGGTATCTACATCATCTAGACAACCTACATTAAATGCAGTCATCAATGGATTTATTCTAGGATTGTTATGTGTAAATATTCCACAAAGAGAACAAAAATAGTGTTTTGCTACTTTTGTATTGAATTGATATAGCTTCAACTTATCTTCTCCTTTTATAATTTTGAAATCCTCATTTTTTACTATAGCCATTATTGCTCCTTTTCTTTTACAGATCGAGCAATTGCATCGCATTACTTTATCAATTTTTGAAATATTGATTTCCGCTTTTACTTCACCACAATGGCAGGTCAAATTTTTCATTTTTTAAATATAAACTATTTTTTTTAATACTTTTAATATTTATGCACTAAAAATTTATGCTTACAATAGATGTTCACCTTTTGATTCTGTTTTGATTCTAATACATTCCTTTTATACAACTTTTCAGTGTGTAATATCAGAGAAATCTTTAACATTTTGATGCGACTCAAAAAGTTCTTTCTTATTTTCTCTTAATGAAACTAGGTAAATAACAAGATTAAAAATTACTAAAAAAATTTGAAGCAAAATAATATTCATAGTTAACTTTATGCTTAAAAATGACAAAATTATAATCATTATAGCAGATCTTAAAAAAACATCTTTTTTAAAAACTGCTATAATTGAAAATGAATGTATCAAAAGTTTAAACAAAGACATTTTCGATGGTCCGAAATATCTTAAACCTCTTATTGAATCTATTTCATTATAATTACTGATATATTTCTTTACTGAGCCTGAAAAACTGCTCCACAAACTAGGCTTTGTTGATAATGTTTCAACATCTTTTTTAGTTAAGCAGCTGTAGTTACCGAAATTTATTTTTTTTCCTGTAAATATTAATGTTAAAATTTTATGAATCTGATAGAGCATTTGAAATAAAAATCCCTCTGATCTTTTAATTCTTTTAGCAACGACAGAAACATTTTCATCTTTAAATATTTTTTCAATTAAAAGCTTAATTTCCTCTGGTCTATCTTCTCCATCTCCATCCATTAGTATTAAATAGTCAAAATTGTTTTTCTTAGACAGATATCTAATTCCAAATGCATTGCATCTAGCATGCCCTCGATTTTTCTTCATGTTAATTATTTTAATAGATGAGATATTTGTTGGTTTTTTAAAATTTGAAACTGGAAAATTCGATGAGTCATTTATAATTAAACAATTAAATGAACAATCTTTTATGTCTTTTACAAAAAAATTTATTTCATTTAAAAGTTTTTCGAGAGACTCCCAGTCATTATAAACTGGTATCAATATTGTAAAATTTTTCATTTTTTTCCCAGCATACAAATGCCTATCGGTTTAATTGTTCCATAAAGACCGGGACAAATTTTTTTTAAAATTGTGGGATTTCCTATATAAATAAAACCAGCGTCTTTATCAATTTCTTTAAGATTTTTATCTAAATTATTAAACCATTTAGGTCTTGATTTTAAATGATAAGATAAGTTACCTCCCGACCATTCATCACCTACTACAATTGTAATTTCATTTATAAAATTTTTATCCCACCTGTCTTGAACTAAGTAAGCAATTTCTTTTCCAGGATAGTCTGTTCTTTTGTTATTTTCTGAAACAGAGATAAATAAATATAATAATGGTGAAAGAAAAAAAAGAATTGAAAATGTTATCAAAAAATTTTTTATTTTATTTGGATTAATTACTTTTCTAAAATAATAGACTAGAAACAAACCGAAAAATAAATAAAAAGGTGTCATCCACATTGTTCTAATTTTTGCACCCATTAAAATTGAAGTTATTAAAATTAAGAACAAAGGAACTATTGTTGTAAAAAATAAAAATACTAATTTTTCATCTTTGAAACTTATATTAAATTTTATTTTTTTAATAAGAAAAAAGGCCATAATAAAAAATGGCAATAAAACAAAAAATTGTTTTACTAAAAAAGTTGCAGGATAAATTAAATGATCTAATAAGCCCATTGAACCTCCAGACCTTTGAAGCCCATAAAAGACGGTTGAATAATTATTCTCTATAAGCCAAAATATATGTGGAAGTAAAATTAGAAGAGTTATTGGGCCTGCTATAAAATAATTTCTGGATTTAATTTTTTTCCCTTTTTTTATTAAGAAAATAAATAAAAATTTAATTCCTATTGCTAAATAAATGAAAAGATATTTAGATAAAATTCCTAAACCTAAAAAAATACCTAAAAAAACATAGTCAATTGTTCTATCGAACTTGATACATTTCCAAGTAAAATAAATTGATAGTGCCCAAAAGGGTATCTGACAAACATTTACATTAAATTCTGGTGTTGTAAAATTATAAAAATAAATTCCTTCTAAAAGTAAAACAGAAAATAACGAAAAACTTTTATTTTTAAAAAAATCCTCTGAAAGTCGGTAAACCACAAAAAAGCCAATAATAATAAATATTTGACTTAAAAAGTAATACGCCCAGTCCTGGTTTCCAAATAATGTGTAAAACAATTCCACCACAAAAGCACTCATTGGCGGGTGTTTACTAAAGCCCCATTCAAGATTACTGCCCCATGCAAGAGCCTCAATCGTATCTAGTGGAAGATTTTTGTTTGTAAGTGAAGGAACAAGGGTCCAGATAATCAAATGTGTGAATAAAAATAAAACAAAAAAGTTTGATATATTTTTTTTATTAATCATTTTATACAGATTAATACTATTTAAAGTCTATTGACACGAATAATTTCAAACATATACTCGCACATCTTTAAATAATGACAAAAAAACCTACAAAAAAACGATACGTACCTAATTCTAAAGAAAAATATATGTGTGCAAAACACAAAAAGTATTTTACTGATGCTTTGTTATCTTGGAAAAAGGATATTATTAAGTCGAATAGCTTGAGTAATCTTTTAAATTCTTCGGACGATAATATATCTTCTGCAGATGTTGTTGATCAGGCTTCTTCGTATACTGACAAATCTGTTGAAATGAAAGCATTAGCAAGAAGCAGAAAATTAATCGAAAAAATTGAGGCTGCACTAAGAAGAATTAAAGATGGTACTTACGGTTATTGTGAGGAAACATCTGAACCTATTGGCTTAAAAAGATTAATAGCAAGACCTGTAGCAACTCTCTCTATTGAAGCACAAGAAAGACATGAAAGAGATGAGAAAATATATATTGAAGATTGAAAATCAAACTTATGCCAAAAATCAATTTTACAGACAGCACCGGAAATACAGAAACTGTTGAGGTTGAAAATGGTCTATCTGTAATGGAAGGTGCTGTTCAAAATAATATTAAAGAAATAGATGCAGATTGTGGTGGAGCAATGGCATGTGCAACTTGTCACGTTTATGTAGATGATAAGTGGATGGACAAAATACCTAAGGCAGAAGACGCTGAAAATGATATGATAGATGTAGCTTTTGAACCAAAAAAAAATAGCAGACTAAGTTGTCAGCTAATTGTTTCTGATGAGCTAGATGGGCTTTGTGTTACAACGCCAAAAAAACAAGCGTAATGATTAAAACAGATGTAATTATAATTGGAGCCGGACCTGTAGGTTTATTTGCTGTTCATCAATTGGGGATCAAAGGACTTAAATCTGAGGTAATTGATAATTTAGATAAGTCTGGTGGACAATGTATTGAGCTTTATCCTGAGAAACCAATTTACGATATACCAGCAATACCAGAGTGTACTGGTAAAGAATTAACCAATAACTTACTTAAACAAATAAAACCTTTTAAGGCTAATTTTCATTTAGGTGAAAGAGTAGACGAAGTAATTAATGAAAAAGGTAATTGGCTAGTAAAAACAAATAAAAATAAGAAATTTATTGCGCCAAACATAATTATTGCTGGAGGGGTAGGATCATTCGAACCAAGAAAATTACCGTTGAAAGAGGCAGAAAAGTTTGAAGGTAAATCAGTTTTTTACTCTGTAACAAATAAAGATATTTTTAAGGATAAAAACTTATCAATATTTGGAGGAGGAGACTCCGCATTAGACTGGGCCTTAGAATTATCTAAAATTTCAAAAGTAACATTGATCCACAGGAGAGACGCATTTAGAGGGGCACCTCATACTTTATCTCAAATAAAAGAATTAGAAAAACAAAAAAAAATTTCTATAAAAACTCCCTATCAATTAGTTGGGATTGATGGTGATAACACCTTAAACTCAATTACAATTAAGAATGATGATGGAAAAACTGAAAAAATAGAAACAAATATTATATTAAGTTTTTTTGGACTTATTATGCAACTTGGACCTATTGCTGAATGGGGGCTCAATATGGATAAAAAAACTATCACAGTTAACACAAATAATTTTCAGACTAATAAAGATGGAATTTTCGCTGTTGGAGATATTTGCAACTATCCGGGAAAATTAAAGCTTATTCTTTCAGGGTTTCATGAAGTTGCATTAGCATCGGTAGAATGTTTTAAAAGGGCTAGACCTAATGAAAAATACAGATTTGAATTCACAACTGCTTCAAAAACAATTCACGAAAGATTAGGTGTTAAAAAATAAAAATGATTGAACTTTTTACTGCCAATACACCGAATGGCAAAAAAATTTCAATTATGCTTGAAGAAATTGGATTTAAGTACAAATTAACCAAAATTAATATAAACAAAGATGAGCAGTTTACTCCTCAATTTAAAAAGATAAGTCCTTTTAGCAAAACCCCCGTAATCATTGATCATAGTAAAAATTTAAGTATTTTTGAGTCGGGTGCAATTCTTATTTATCTTGGAGAAAAAAGTGGAAAATTCTACGACAAAAATAAAAGAACTTTAATAAACCAATGGTTAATGGGTCAAGTAGGTAATATTGGCCCTATGTTAGGTCAGCATCATCAGTTTCATCACTATAATCCTGGGAAGTCTAAATTCGGTGAAGAAAGATATTTTAAAATTTCTAAAAGATTATACGGAGAATTGGATGAAAGATTGTCAAAATCTGATTATATTGCCTGCAACAGTTATACTATTGCTGACATTGCTACCTTTCCATGGATAGCTAGACATGATTGGCATGATATAGGTTTAAAGAAATACAAAAATTTAACTAGATGGTATGAGGCCATTTCAAAAAGAGAAGCGGTTATTAAAGGATATGACCTCTTAAAAAAAAATGAAATTATCCCAAAGCCTGAATAAAAAAAGGGCGGATAACTAAACCCGCCCTTTTAAATATTAATTATATTTATTATCTAGATGTTAATCTAGTATTTTGCATTGCTGCTGCCCAAATCACAAGACCAAACGCGATCTTATTAATAAAGTCAGCTAAGTTATAAATTATATTCAACGCATTAGCATCTACGCCACCTGTTAGGTAACCAAATACATATCCAAGAGGATAAATTGCCCAACCGATAGTTACGATTATTCTCATTGCACTGAATGCAGTTGACATAGCCTTGTTACCAGACCTTGCTGCTGCTTGACCAGCTTCTCCTGAGAATATTTCAAACAAGATGTAGATCCATCCAGCCATTCCGATAATGAAACCAACCATTGGCTCCATGTATCCAGCTTCTCCTGCATAACCACCAATTAGCATCACTAAAGAACCAATTAATAGCTTCCAGAAAATAGATGTTGGCACTTTTCTTACAGCTGCCAAGATCAGATAGAATTCAACCATTTGAAGTGGAACAGTGATTAACCAATCAATATATCTATATACTGTTGGTGTGTCGCCTGTTGTTATCCATACTTCTCTCATATACATGTAATGAACAAAAGCTACACCAGTAACTAATCCAGCTACTGAGATAGATGTTCTCCATGATGCTGCTACTGTTCCTCTTTCTGCAAAAAAGAACACTGTAGTCGCAATCATACCCATTGATACAAGCCAGAATGAAATACCTACGAAATCATTTGTTTGTAACATGGCCGTTGCTGCGTTAGCAGAACTTGTAATACCCAAAAAGGCAACTGCTGCTAAAGCAATTAGACTTAATTTACGCATGAAAACCTCCCTTATTTGTTAGTTTTCTTCTTAGTTTAATATTAAACTACCCAATAAACGATTTGCTCTTCATTAATGAGTTAGTCCGGGGGAACCTTAATAAAAAACAAAGTTACAGTGAAGTGTTTTTTTACTCAAAAAACCCCGTTTTTATTGGATTTTCTATTTTTTTTTGGGGATATTTGTGAAATAGTGCCTAAATAAATTAATTTTTTAGAGGTTTAAATTGAGTCAAAAATATAAAGAAATCTACGAAAAATCCATTAGTAATAAAGAGGAATTTTGGAAAAATATCTCTGAAAACGTGTTTTGGTATAAAAAACCTACAAAAATATTAAATACTGACAACCCGCCATTCTATAAATGGTTTGAAGATGGCGTAACTAATACTTGTTACAATGCTTTAGACTTTCACATTGATCAAGGTAGAGGTGAAAAGATAGCGATAATTTATGATAGCCCGATTACTGGTGTTAAAAAGAAAATCTCATATCAAGAATTAAAAGAAAAGGTTGCTTTGTTCGCTGGTGCATTGAAGAAACAGGGTGTGAATAAAGGGGATAGGATTATTATTTATATGCCTATGATACCAGAAGCTGTAATTGCAATGTTAGCTTGTGGTAGGATTGGTGCGGTACACTCTGTAGTCTTCGGAGGTTTTGCAGCAAACGAGTTAGCTAGTAGAATTGATGACTCAAAAGCAAAGCTGATAGTTTCTGCTTCTTGTGGTTACGAGCCAGGTAGAACGGTACATTATAAACCTCTTGTAAACAAGGCACTAGAACTAGCAAATCATAAACCAGAAAAATGTATAATTTTTCAGAGAGAAAAAGATAAAGCTGAACTTAATCCTACAATAGATATTTCGTGGGATGAAGCACATAAAGATGCTGTTCCAGCTGGTTGCGAAAAAATGAGTGCAAATGATTACGCTTACATTCTTTATACTTCTGGAACGACAGGATTACCCAAAGGTATTGTGAGAGATATTGGAGGTCACATAGTTGCGCTCAAATGGACAATGAAAAATATATACAATATTGACCAGAATGATGTTTGGTGGTCTGCGAGTGACATTGGTTGGATTGTTGGTCACTCTTATATTGTTTATGCTCCACTTTTTTATGGTTGCACTACAATTTTATTTGAGGGAAAACCAGTAGGAACACCTGACGCAGGTGTTTTTTGGAGAATAATTTCTGAACACAAAGTTAAATCACTTTTTACAGCGCCAACAGCAATACGAGCTATTAAAAAAGAGGACCCTAATGGTGATTTTTTTAAAAAATATGACCTAAGTAAATTTGAAAAGTTATTTCTCGCTGGTGAAAGGGCTGATCCTGATACAATTAAATGGTTTGAAAAACTTTCGAACTCTCCAGTCATTGATCATTGGTGGCAAACAGAAACGAGTTGGGCAATAACTTCAGATTGTACAGGCATAGAATCTTTCCCGGTTAAGTATGGCTCAGCTTTCAAACCAGTGCCAGGCTATGACTTAAAAGTATTAAATTCTGATGGTAAAGAAGTGAAGCCGGGTCAAATGGGAGACATAGTAGTAAAGCTTCCTTTGCCCCCAGGAACATTTCCAACACTTTGGGGCGCAGATCAAAGATACAAAGAAAATTATATGTCAACTTATCCTGGTTACTATTTAACATATGATGCAGGACATATTGACGAGGATGGCTACGTTTGGATCATGTCTCGTACAGATGATATTATTAATGTAGCTGGGCATAGGCTTTCAACAGGCGCTATTGAGGAAGTTTTAGCAGAACATAAAGATGTTGCTGAATGTGCGGTTCTAGGTATAGCTGACAAGCTTAAAGGTCAAATTCCGATAGGATTATTAGCTCTGAAAGCTGGCGTAACCAAAGATAAAAAAGAGATAATTTCTGAGTGTGTAAAAATGGTGAGAGAAAAAGTTGGGCCAGTGGCTGCATTTAAAATTGCGATAATCGTTAAAAGACTTCCTAAAACTAGGTCTGGAAAAATTTTAAGAGGAACGGTCAGAAAAATAGCTGATAATGAACCTTACAAAATGCCAGCCACAATAGACGATCCTGCTATTTTAGATGAAATAAAAAAAGATTTAAAAGACAATAAAATTCTTAAGAGCTAGATTAAATTTTATTTATTTTTGCAATCATTCCAACATCATAATGCCCAGGAACATTACATGCTGCTTCAATATCAACAGTATTGTTGAATTTCCAAATTAGTTCAGCACTTTCCCCTGGTGATAACAAAACACTATTTGAATGAGAATGTGCCATTGCCGGATTCTTTTTAGACATTTCTTTCATTCTTTTTTTATCAATTTTGTCTGCTAACAAAATTTGATTTTCAACCATCATCATCATTTCGGGTTGATGTTTTAGATGCATGTCCTTAGTGCCAATATTAAATTCGTGAACTAGTTCTCCATTATTTTTAACCAAAAATTTTATTGTCTCATCCTTTTTTACTCTAAATTTATTTGGTTCGTAATAATTGTCATACATAACCACATTAATTACTCGATCTACTTCCGCTTTTGTTCCTTTGGTCCCTATATTTTTCATTGATCCAGCAAATAAAAAACTCGGAACGATACAAAGTAAGATAACTAATTTTTTCATAATTTAAATTCCAGTGGGCTTCCAAATGGATTTGATATCACATTACCATCTTTCATTACAATTTTACCGTTAACTATTGTCGCAATAGGAAAACCTCTCACTTTATAGTTATTAAAAGGTGTCCAGCCACATTTGCTTGCTATCATTTCATTTTTTATTATTTGCTCTTTTTCCATGTCTACCACAGTTAAATCAGCATCAAAATTTTCTTTAATAAAACCTTTGTTTTTTATTCCAAAAATTTTACACGGGTTTTCACACATTAATTTTATTAATTGTGACAACGTAAGTTTTTTATTGTTAACATGATTAAGCATAACAGGAAAAATTGTTTGAACCCCCGGCATTCCCGAGGGGGAGTCAGGATATTCTTTTTGTTTGTTTTCTTTTGTGTGAGGAGCATGGTCAGAGCCCAAAACATCTACCACATTATTTTTTATAGCAGACCAAAGTCTATCGTAATGTTCTTTTGATCTTATGGGTGGATTCATTTGTGCGTAAGTTCCCAATTTTTCATAACAATCTGGCGCATAAAGAGTTAGATGTTGAGGCGTAGTTTCAAAAGTAACATTTTTTTTATGCATTGCTAAAAAGTCTACTTCTTCTTTTGTTGTTACGTGAAGTACATGAATTTTTTTGTTATATCTCTCAGCAATTTTTACAACTCTTCGAGTTGATGAAATTGCACATTCGCTATTCCGCCATTCGGGGTGGGAATGTACATTTCCTTTTTTTATAAATCTTTTTCTTAATTTAAGTATCTCTTCATCTTCAGAGTGAATTGAAACTACTCTATCACTATTAGATATTACCTTTTCAATATCTGCCTCCTTATCTACTAATAGTTTTCCTGTTGAAGAACCTGCAAAAAGTTTAACACCACAACATCCTTTTAAATTTTTAAGTTTTGATAATTGATTTGTATTTTCTGGAGTAGCTCCAAAGTAAAATGCATAATTACTATGCATACGATTGTTTGCTAATTGAAGTTTTTTTTCAAATTCTTCAAGAGTGGACGTTGGTGGATTTGTGTTAGGCATTTCAAACAATGATGTAACGCCACCAAGAATTGCGGCCTTGCTCCCGCTTTCTAAGTCTTCAGCTTCACCTGATCCAGGTTCTCTGAAATGCACCTGTGTATCGATAATTCCAGGAAGAATTACTTTGTTTGTTGCGTCAAAAACGTTTGAACTGTTTAATTCTATTTTCCCTATTTTTTTTATTTTTTTTCCAATTAAACCTAGGTCAGTTTTAACTAAATTGCCATTTATATAGCATGAACCATTTTTAAGTATAAGAGTGTACTTTTCGGACATAAAATATAAATATATTATAAAATATAAACTTGCAAATATGGAAAAAGATCAAATAGTAATACTTGAGGACCGTGGCTTAATCGAAGTTGAAGGAGCAAACGCAAAAGATTTTCTTCAAAATATAATTAGCAATGACATTTCATTGGTGGATGAGAATAATTCAATATTTTCAGGAATTTTTACCCCTCAAGGAAAGTATTTATTTGAATTTTTTATTATCAAAAATAATAATGGATATCTACTTGAATGTGACAATGAATTGGTCGCTGAAATGATTAAGTATCTTGCAAAGTATATTCTCAGATCTAAAGTAAAAATTAAAAACCTTTCTACAGAGTATGTAGTTGGAGTTATCACGCAAGATAAATTTAAAGAAATTCAAAAAAATACCCATACAAATTACTCTACCTTAATATTTAGAGATAGTTTTTGTTTTAAAGACCCTAGACTAAATTCCCTAGGAGTAAGAATTGTTTCAAAACTTGAAAAATTATATTTAACAATCAAAAAATTAAATCTAAAAATATTAGACAAAAAAAATTATTTTTATTTAGCTCATAAAAACGGAATTCCTATCAAAGGAACAAAAAATCTTCAAAATGCATTATTTAGTTTAGAGTCTAACTTTGAAGAATTAAATGGAGTTAATTTTAAAAAAGGTTGTTTTGTGGGTCAAGAAAACACTGCGAGAATGAAACTTAAAAATAAAATAACTAAGAGACTTGTTCCTGTGAATAGTACTAAAAAACTAACTAGATTATCTGAAATTTATTTTGACAATAAATTAATTGGAAAAATTTTGATTTCCGACCCATTTCCATTTGCTTTAATTAAAACTATTAACCCAGATTTAAATTCTCTAAAAGATAAACAACTAAAGGTAAATGATGAGGATATTAAGATTGATGTGCCTAATTGGTTTAATCTTTAATTTAAAAAGATAATGATATACAATTCATTTACTTATATATATAAAATAAATTATGATTTCTGATTTATTAAATCATCCTCACGTTCTTAAAATAATTTTTTTATCACTCAGCGGAGCAATAATAAGACAGTCATTAGTGATTTCTGGACAAAGATGGGCGAACACTTATCATCACTTAGGAAGTTATATTTTACTTCCAAGTATTGCACTTATAATTACATCAATTATTAAAGATGATATCGCTTTGTCGCTGGGAATGATTGGAGCTTTATCAATAGTGAGATTTAGAAATCCAGTAAAAAGTCCGTTTGAGCTTGTAATGTTTTTTGGTTTATTAACATTAGGTATTGTCTGTAGTGTTTCTTTAACTCTGGCTTTCTTATTGTCATGTTTAATAGTAATCGTTATTTTTGGAATAAAAATAAGTGATAAGATTTTTTCGAAATTTGGAATGAATATTTTTCAATATTCTTTTGGCGATGGAAATTTAAATTATACAATTGAGTTAAATACTAAAAAAGAAGTTGATAATTTCCTTAAAGATAAAAATATTATAAATTTTTACTTTGATAAAGAAAAAAAAATTTTTTCTTACAGGCTTGTATTCAAGTCTAAAAAAGAACTTCTTGATTTTGAAAGATCAATTAAGAATAATCCTGAAATTATTAATGTAAGAGCTGATATGCAGTCTTAGAAAAATGAATTTAAGATCCTCTGTTGTTTTTGTAGTTCTCTTTTCACTTTTTGTATTTATTTTTTACTTTGCAAAAGATAAAAATAAAATAAATGTTCAAAATTTAAATTTTTGTAACGAGCTCGAGTATGTAAAAAGTTTAAATATTCATCCTAAAAATTTTTCAAAAATGGATATTGAGGTTAATTTTGCGTCCGAAAGAGAGTGGAGGACTGAAATTTTATCCAGCTTTCTAAAATCGAAAATAGAAAAAAAAGATGGTGAGTTAGAATACTTTAAAAGATCAAAAAGATCTTCAGCTTTAATAAAGTTTTCTCTACCTAGTGGTTTTACTTGCGTATTAAATGCTGAAATAAGGCCACATGGAAAACTTTCTGATCACCGAGATGGATCTGGATTACCAAGTTTAAATGTAAATTTAAAGAAAGGACATATATTTGGTATTACAAAATTTATACTATTTCGACCACATACAAGAGGTTACGATAATGAGATTTTTGTAACAAATATATTACAAGAACTTGGATTTTTGGCACCAAGAACTTCAAGTGTTAAGTTGAGTTATAACAACGAAAAAAATAAATTTACTTTTCAGGAAAGATTTACAAAAGAATTGTTGGAACATAATTCTATAAGAGAGGGTCCAATGTATGAGGGAGATGTGAGATTTTTTGGTTTACTTTCTGAAGAAAAATTTAATTTTATAAAACATAAAGTTGCTAATGATAAATTAACAAAAAAATCTGAAAATCATTTAACTATCGCTCAAAGAGGAATTTCTATTCTTAATAAAGTAAATCAAAGTAACGTAGAAAATTTAATTCTTTATCCTAATTCAACTGCTGATTACTATGACATCGGAAAAAAAGTTTTAGAAAAAAATTATTTTGATAGGCTTTTAATTTTTGACTCATTAAATTATGCTATGGATGCCTCTCACGGTTTGAGCCCTGACGATAGGGTTTTGTATTACGATTCTGTTTACGATAAATTTCAACCAATCTATTATGATGGAACACCAGGACTGCTTGATAAAAATAATAAGATTTTTGACAAAAAAAGTATAAGCTTAAAAGAACTTAATAATACTGACAAAAGCTCACAATATAGAGGTAGAGTGGTACCTTCAGCCGTAAATGGAGCTAAAGAAGCAAAAAATTTAATAAAAACAATTAATATTCAAAAATTAAATAAAAAACTTCAGAACAATGGTGTTGATACTAATATCGAAAATACTAAAAAAATTATCAATCAAATTATTTTAAATTTAGAAAATTTGGAAAATTTAGATAAAAAAAGAATTTTTCCTATTAAAGCTAATCTAAAGGAAAGTTCTAAAATTGATAATTTAATTGAACTAAGTTCAGCAGATAAAAGGTTGGTATTTAACATTCATGACTCTAATGATTATTTTGTTTGTGATTTTTTACTTGAAAATTGTGAGAAATCCAAATTTAAAAAAAATGCAATTGCAAAACTTGTTAATCAGTCTCTCAGTGATAAAGATAAAAACCAACTGATTTATTTAGGAAGAAAATACAAAAATAATAAGGAAGGAAAATGGATATTTGAGGATGAAAATAAAAAAAAATATATAAAAAAAATTTTTAAATTTGATGATTTTAGTATCTTATTAAATGGAAATATTTTTTTTGAAATTGACGAAAAAAATAAAAAAATCAATATTATTAAAAAAGACAATTATGGAAATATAGTTTTCTTTAAAGGAAATCTTAAAAATTGGAAAATTGATTTTTCTAATATAAGTCAATCAGGTAAACCGTACCCAGGTATAGATAAAAATAATTTGACTGGTTGCTTAAATTTTTATGATACTGAAATTAAAGATATTTCATTAAATGTTTCCAGGGCCAATTGTGAAGATGCTGTTAATTTTGTACGATCAAACGGAAAAATAAAAACAGTTTATATTCAAAATTCAAAATTTGACTCTATTGATGCTGACTTTTCGAATTTAACATTTAAAAATATAACTATTAATAATAGCCAAAACGATTGTTTAGATTTTTCTTTTGGAAACTATAAAGTCGTAAAATCTGATCTTAATTATTGTGGTGATAAGGCAGTGTCTGTAGGAGAAAAAAGCAAACTTAAAATGAGTGATCTTAAAATTTCTAATGCTGATTCTGGGGTTGTATCTAAAGATTATTCAGAAACAGAAATAGAAAATAGTTCAATATTCAATACAACCTATTGCTATCAAGCATATAATAAGAAGAATGAATTTTCTGGAGGTTACTTGAGAGTAAAAAATTCTTCATGTAAAAATAGCCAGAAAATGAACTTAAAAGATAAAATGTCATTAATAAATATTGAAAATGAGCTTTAGAACAGAAGAAAAATCAAAATTTCATACTTCAGACTATCTCAAATTAATTAGTCTAATCCAAAAAGAAGGTGGTCACACTTTGTTTCCAAAAAGAAAAATATCAAGTTTGTATTTTGATAATAAGGAACTATCAATGTTTTTAGACTCTGAGGAGGGCTCTGTTCCAAGAAAAAAACTTCGTATTAGACATTATCCTGAAAGTCTCAATGAGTATTTTTTAGAGAAAAAAATTGCAAGTGTAGAAGGTAAATTTAAAACCAGTAAAAAAATAACTGAGAAACATTTTAAACATTTAGTTGATAATGGAATTTTTGATTTAAACTATGGAAACTGTTATCCATTAATTAATGTTTCGTACTTTAGAGAGTATTTTAAAATTGATGACATTAGACTTACTTTAGATACAAATCTTATCTATAAAACTGCAAATAATAAAAATAATTATCATGACCAGGAGACAATTATTTTAGAAATTAAATCGAACCAAAAAGTAAATGATAATATTTTTGAAAAAAACCTTCCCTTTGAAAAATTGAGATTTTCAAAATATTGTGAAGGTATGAAAAAATTGTATGGTAAAAATGAATACCAGAGGATGTTCTCTAGACTTTAGATTTACTGAATTTTATTATTGCTGATTGATTTTTTATACTTGTATCCAAACATATCAAGAAAAATTAAAATTCCTCTATTATATTCATTAATAGGATGTCTGTTTATTTCTGCCTCATAACCAGTATATAAATTTTCAAAAACTATTTTTTTTTCAACAACAGCTCTAAATAAATTACTTGGAATTATAAATTCTTTATTTACCATAGTTTTATTATCACATAAAGCTCCACTTCCAATTTCCATAGACGACATAATTTTTTCGTTATTTTTATTTACAATTGTAAATCTTAATTTTTTTCCTATCACTTCAGGATAAAATTTTGGAAATCTTTCTAAATATTGATTAACAAAAGTATTAAACTCTTTGAGGTAATCGCTTACATATTCAGGTTTATCGAGTTCAAGATTGAAATCTTGATTAAAAGTATCGCATTTTTCTATAACTTTTTCACCGTGCATATATTTATCAGTGATCTTAATAATATCGTTAGGATCGTAATTAAAAGGATATGTAACTTTTCCATTTTTTAAATTGAGTGATCCTCCCGGAAATATGTTTACAAGTTTTTTTTTGTTAGTTACTTTGTCTCCCTTATTTATAAGATTTAATAAATTTTCATAAGTAGGATCAAAGGCTTCGTCCTGATAATTTTTCCCTTTTACATAAGCTTTGGAGTATCCAGCATAAGGTAAAAAATAATTTGCATTTAAGTTTTTTGTATTTTCAAATCCGGTCAAAAGCATATTTTTGACTTTGTCCTTAAGTAATTTTTGCCTGTCTTTAAGATTTGGATAAGTAATAGGATGTCCTGAAGCAGAATTAGTTTGTGCGGCGTAAAGAAGAATTCTATTTTTTGAAAAAACTTTGATCTTTTTTAAATTATCTTTTCTAAGTTTAAACCAATTATCATTTCCGTGATGAATGCAATATTTTTTGTCTCTAAAAACTAAACTACTGTCATCATTAGACATTCTTTCATCAACCACGGACATTACTTGAAAATCTTTGAAATCTTTTTCTTTATCAATTAAAATCACATTATCAAAACCCATTTGTTTAACCCTTTTTGCTAATGAAGGTGAAGGAAATTTGTTAATTATGATTTTCATATCCTTGTTAAAATATTTTTTTAAAAAGTAATCATCTATATGGTCATCATGGGCATGACTTATTACTAAAAAAAAGTTGGGTTTATAGCTTAAGCCGGCTAAATAAGTTGGATTGTAAAAAGGTAAAGCACTCGGCAACCAACTTCCAAAAGCTGGAGTTTGATTCCAAAAGTCAGTAAGAAACGTATATTTGCTGTCTTTTAATTTAAATAATAAACTAGAATGATTTATTAAAGTAACTTCCATTAAAGATATTCCTCATTTTCTTTTCTTAATCTAATTTTTTTCGCAGGCACACCATAGTATACAGAATTTTTATCACAATCATTATTTACAAATGAACTGCCACCAATTAACGCATTGGATTTAATATTGATGTTATTTTTTATTATACTACCAATAGAAAGATGACTCATTTCGCCAATTTTAACATTTCCTCCAGTAATAACACCTGGCCCTGTACTAGAAAAATTTTTAAAATTATTGTGGTGATCAATCGATGATGAGGTATTAATTAAACAATGCTTTCCTATAATTGTTCCTGTGTTTATCACAGTATTGGCAACAATTATTGTTCCTTCGCCAATACTAACATTCTCTTGTAGTATTGAATTTTTTGAAATTATTGTTGCCCATTTTATATTTCTTTTGAGTTTGGCTTCAACCTCTCTTAAAATTTTTTTTCTTAAAAAATTGTGTCCTACGCCAATGATACCATAGATACTTTTATAACTTTCTATATCACTTAAATTACCAAGATTTTTAAATTTTTTATTTTTAAAAATTTCGACTACTTTTCCTTTTTTTGAATGATTATCAGAAAATCCTAAAATCTTAAAATTTTTTAATTGTACTATTTCAGAAAAAATTACTTTAGCGTGATCTCCTGTTCCGAAAATTATAATTTTTTTCATAAGATTTTGAAATTATAATGCATTTAATAATCTCGATAATGACGCTAATATCCCATAACCACTGAGCTCAATAAAAGCAACTATTAAGATTATTAATATAATTTTTCTTTTTTTTCTGATAAATTCGTACATCTAATAATAAAAGTAATTTACTAATTAATTTTCTTTTAAGCAAGTTATGGACTTTAAGTATAGAAGCGAAATTGATGGATTAAGAGCTATTGCAGTAATACCTGTAGTTTTTTTTCATGCTGGATTTAATTTTTTTAGCGGTGGCTATATAGGTGTCGATGTTTTTCTCGTAATTAGCGGTTATTTGATTACCACTATAATCTTAAAAGAATTAGAAAATAAGACATTTTCTTTGGCACATTTTTATGAAAGAAGAGCAAGACGAATTTTACCAGCTTTAATTTTTGTTATTTTAATAACATCAATTTTGTCGTTTATTTTTTTAACAAAAAGTGAATTATCTGCATACTTTAAAAGTGTAATTGCTACTCTCTTTTTTTATTCAAATTTTTATTTCTGGAAAAATAGTCCTTATTTTAAATCAGAGTCTGATTTAGAGCCACTATTGCATACCTGGAGTCTCTCTATTGAGGAGCAATTTTATTTATTATTTCCGATAATTTTAATTTTTCTTTTTAAATATTTTAAAAAGTACATAGTTTTTCTTTTGAGTTTAGGTTTAATCCTAAGCTTTTTGCTTTGCCTTTCTTTGGCGGTTAAAACATCAGGAAATTTAAATTTTTACTTTACCTTGAGTAGGGCATGGGAATTAGCTCTTGGCTCAATTGCAGCGTATTATCTTTTTTACAACAAATTTATTTTGTCGAAAAGTTTTAAAAATACTTTTTCATTACTTGGGTTTTTTTTAATTTTACTTCCAGTTTTTTTGTTTGATAAACAAACCTCATATCCTTCTTATTTTACTTTAATCCCAACTATTGGAACATTGTTTATTATTATTTTTGCTGATGAACAAACTTTTATAAAGAAAATTTTATCAACAAAAATACTTGTTGGGGTAGGATTAATAAGTTACAGTTTTTATCTTTGGCATCAGCCGCTGTTAGCTTTCGGTAGAATAAGTTTTGAGAATTTTTCCAATCAACATAAATTATTTGCAATTTTAATAGCTTTAATCTTATCGTACTTCTCTTATAACTATATTGAAAAAACATTTAGAAATAAAAATAAAGTTGATCTTCAATTTTTATCTAAAACGCTAATTTCAATTATTTTTGTACTTACAATTTTTGCTCATTTTAATCAAAAATTCTTCTCAACAAAAAATAGTTCTGAAGTTATGTTAGCGAAACTTTTATCCAAAAATGATGCCGTTTATTCTATTAAAATGGATGAGAGGCAGTTTATTAAAAACAGAATTTTATTCGAAACCTTAAATCCAAAAATACTTGTAGTGGGATCATCAAGAGTTATGCAAATTTCAAGTGAAAATTTTAACCAACCAATGTTAAATTTAGGAGTTAGTGGAGCATCGATTGAGGATCATATTACAATAACTTTAATGGCTTTAGAAAAGTTTAATCCTGACAAAATTTTACTTGGAGCTGATCCCTGGTTGTTTAATAAGGAGAATGGTCAATCTAGATGGAAATCTATCTCAAAAGAGTATGATTTAGCAAAAAAAAATATTCAAGAAATGAACAGTTCACACAAAATACTTAAAAAAGATTCGTCGAATCAAATTTATAATTTTTACGAAAAATTTTTAGATAATATTTACAATTTTTTGAACAAAAGGAAATTGGATTTAGATTTGAATAGCAGTCAAATTAAAAATAATAGCAAACAAATAATTCAACGAGATGGTAAAATTATTTATGGAAAAGAAAAAAAACAAGAAAAAATTAAAGATAAGATTATAGACTATTCAATGTCTTCCTATAAATTTTCTCAAGATTACTACGAAAGTTATATAAAATTTATTGAGTACTTAACTGAAGTTCAAAAAAAAGATGTTGTATTGTTTTTAGCTCCATACCATCAACCTTCTTATAAATTAACATTACAAGTCAAACCCTTCTATGAAGATATAGAAAGAAAATTTAGGGTATTTAGTAAAGAGTCAAATATTCAAATTGTTGGCTCTTATAATCTTTCATTGACTAATTGTGATGAAAGTGAGTTTTATGATATTCAACACCCGAATGAAAATTGCATTAAAAAAATTTCAACTAATATAAACTAGACAATAATTTGCTATAATCGTTGGTGCGGTCGGAGAGACTCGAACTCTCACGGGAAACCCACACGCCCCTCAAGCGTGCCTGTCTACCAATTTCAGCACGACCGCCCTTTTTTAATGCGACAATAAATGAATGACAATTTTAGTTCAAGTTGATAGATTAGAATAAGTATGTCTACA
>MDTD01042735.1_pt1 | contig 41856 bp, 35 predicted proteins | sample 811221 | NCBI WGS metagenome assembly MDTD01 (sample SAMN05326646, study PRJNA326480) | marine metagenome | isolation source: seawater | place: Pacific Ocean: South West | collected 2011
GGAATGAGTAATGAAGAGCTTTATATAGGGACGGATATAGGGGTGTATTTTAAAGATAACAGCATGAGTGACTGGGCGCCTTTTATGGCGGGGCTTCCTAATGTTATTGTCCGTGAATTAGAAATTCATTATGAGAAAGGAACTATATGTGCCGCAACATATGGAAGAGGGATTTGGGAAAGCCCATTAAATAGTCTTCCGTCAAGCGTCCTAGAAGAAAAAAGAACCTTCTCAATACATCCAAACCCCGCAAAAAATAATGTTATAATATCAGCGTCTGAATTAATCAAGCAAAAAAACTTCTTGAACTGTACTATTTATGCTGTTACAGGACAAGCTATAATTAATAAACAAATAAAAAACCCAACTACAAGTATAGATATATCAATGTTAAAAAAAGGATGTTACATAGTCACACTTTCTGACAATCAAGGAAATATCATAAGAGAAAAGCTGATTAAAGAATAGCCTCTAATTCTTTAATATAATTTCTTTTGTCCTTTTGAGGAGCAAAAACAAGTCCTACTGCAACAATCATTTTTTCATCAAAAGAATAGGTTTTTATTAAAAATGGGCCTCCCATAAATCCATTTTCTAATCTCCATAGTCCCCGATAAATACCTTGATCAATAACAGGAGGATATATAGGTTCTATTTTCACATAAGACCCTTTGGGTCTTCCTAATAAATATGTTGCAAATATACTGTCCGTTTTTGTCAGGACATCTTCCGATAAATTACTTGGTTTAATATTAAATGAGAAAACAAAAATATGTTTAATTTCCTCTATGTTAGGGGGATTATATGCAGCCCAAACAAAAGATGTTGTATCTTGAACTATTGTGTATTCTTTAGGAACAACAACATCTACATTAAATTTCTCTTTAATTATTGCTTCAGCATTTTTATTAGATCCTTTTAGTGTGTTGTTCCGAATAGACTTAAGTTCATTGATTTCAAATATTTTTTTTGTTTTTTTTAATTTTTCAAGCGCCTTGTGCTTTTCTTTCTCTAAATTTAATTGAAAAACTATTTGTGGTGCTGCCCATTTATCTGTTTGTACATGTTCAACTAAATTACTATCCACAAAAACAATATTTTTGTGTGTTTGGAAAATACTGTTAAATTCCTGTTTATTAATCTGTATTACCCTATACTCAGGTTCTATTTGATTAATCCCAAGAATATTGGAGCTAAAAACTTTAAAGACTGATTTATTAATCTCTTGCCAATAAGAATCATCAACAACAAAAATAATTTCAGAATATAATCCTGTAGATGAGCGAAGTGTTTTTGTTTCATTTAAACATGAAAATGCGAAAAGAATCATTAGAAAAAACCCTTTTCTCATTATATTGAAGGAAGTAGTATCTTGGTGCCTGGTTTTAAATGATCACTTTCAAGATTATTAATGGATTTTAATTTCCAAACAGATACTCCTTCAAGTTTTTGAGCTATTCCCCATAAAGTATCTCCTTTTTGTACTACATATTCATTTTGTACATCTTTATCCTTTTTAATAATATTTTCTTCTGTATCTATTTTAACAAAAAGTATTAATTTCTCTCCAATGTCTAAATGGGTTGTCTTAAGGTTATTCCATTCTTTAATTTCAAAAATATGAACACCATGCTCTTGAGCAATCCTGCCTAAATAATCACCTTTTTGTACCCTATAAACAACTCGTTCTTCATCTATTAATATTTCTTTATTATCAACCATTTCAATAAATTGATAGTTTCTTGTTTCGTTTGCAAGAAAATCATTCACCACATCTTTATTAAGTATTAATTTCGCTCCTGCTGGATAAACTCCTTTCTTAAACGATGGGTTAAGATAGTCGATAGTCTCTGTATTCATACAGGTTAATTCTTCAAGAACTTTTAAATTTATCTGTTTTTGTAAAACAATAGTGTCTGTTTCTTGAAGACTGATGTCTGAATAATGTGTTGGAATTTCATGCTGTTCTGCATAATTCATTGCATAATTCATTGCTATAAAAGTAGGGACATAATTTCTCGTTTCTTGCCTTAAATAATCTTGAAGCTCCCAAAAATTATTTGTACCTACAGTATTAATCTTTCTTTGAATATAGCCAGGCCCTCCATTATATGCTGCTAACACTAGGTTCCAGTCGCCAAACATTTCATATAATTTTAAAAAGTACTGACATGCTGCCTCTGTTGATTTAAGCGGGTCTTGACGGTCATCTATATAAGAGCCCACTTCTAAGCCATATTGTTTGCCCGTTAAATACATAAATTGCCATAGACCTGTTGCTCCAGAACTAGATCTTGCTTTAGGGTTCAGTGAAGACTCTACAATTGCTAGATATTTTAACTCTAAAGGTAATTCATATTTATCTAGAATAGGCTCAAAAATATTAAAATAATAATTGCTTAATCCTTGCATTTTAGAAATTAACAGCCTATCTTTTTCTGTGTAGTTCTTAATAAATGGAGCAACTTTTTTATTATAGGCTAGATCCATAGGAGAATTGACATCTAATTCGTTAAGTCGGTCTATAAATATTTTTTCCTCTTCGGATAACTGTAGCTCCAAAATAGAATCTACTAAATTAACAGATCCCTGCGCAAGCAAAGAGAATAGAGTCAAAAAAAATACTATTCCTTTTTTCATAATACAAATTTCATAAAACTCACTTATATTAAAGTGTTCATTTAACTACAATTATTAACTTATCTTTGTTAACGAATTATAACTATAGTAACAAATTAAAGATTTCAGTATATTTGTTCTTATTAATAGAATGGAAAATAAAGGTAAATATATACAGGGAGAATTATTAAAACAAATAAATAGTCCAGCAGATTTAAGAAAACTAAAAAAAAATCAACTCTCTCAAATTGCAAAAGAAGTTAGGCAATATATAATTGATATAGTATCTGAAAAAGGTGGTCATCTAGGAGCTAGTCTAGGTGTTGTTGAGTTAACTGTTGCGTTACACTATGTGTTTAACACTCCTGATGATCAACTTGTATGGGATGTTGGCCATCAAGCTTATGGGCATAAAATTTTAACTGGAAGAAAAGATATTTTCCATACAAATAGATTGTTGGATGGATTAAGTGGTTTCCCTAAAAGAAGTGAAAGTGTTTTTGATACTTTTGGTGTTGGCCATTCTTCAACATCAATATCTGCTGCGTTAGGCATGGCTATTGCTGCAAAAAACTCGGGAAAAAAAAATCAGCAACATATTGCAATAATTGGAGATGGGGCTATGACTGCAGGAATGGCTTTTGAAGCATTAAATCATGCGGGAGTAGAAAACACTAATTTAATTGTTATTCTAAATGATAATTGTATGTCAATAGATCCCGCAGTAGGAGCATTAAAAGAATATTTAACTGATATCTCTACGTCCCGTGTTTACAATAAAGCGAGAAGTAGATTGTGGAAAATGTTAGGGGTAATTAATAAACTTGGCCCAAATTTTCAAAAAATAGCAAAGAAAATAGAGTCTGCTATTAAATCAACATTATTAGGTGAAAGCAATTATTTTGAGTCCTTAAATTTTAGATACTTTGGCCCTATTGATGGCCATAATACAGAGCATTTAGTAGAGGTTTTAAATGATCTAAAAAAAATTCCCGGACCAAAACTATTACACTGTTTAACTGTAAAAGGAAAGGGATATCTTCCTGCAGAAAGTGGTGATACAACAAAATGGCACGCTCCTGGATTATTTAATAAAAACACTGGAGAAATTATTAAAAAAACAAATGCATTATTAAAATATCAAGATGTTTTTGGTGAAACAATAATTGAACTTGCAAAGCTAAATGATAATATCGTGGCTGTAACGCCTGCAATGCTAACAGGAAGCTCATTAAAGAAAATGATGAAAAGGTTTCCTAAAAGAACTTTTGATGTTGGAATTGCAGAACAGCATGCTGTTACATTTTCTGGAGGAATGGCAACACAGGGAAAAATACCTTTCTGTAATATTTATTCTACATTTATACAAAGAGCGTATGATCAAGTAATTCATGATGTAGCAATACAAAATTTAAACGTTGTTTTTTGTTTAGATAGAGGTGGATTAGTAGGGGCTGATGGTGCTACTCATCATGGAGTTTTCGACATTGCTTTCCTGAGGTGCATCCCAAATATGATAGTCTCTGCCCCAATGAATGAAAAAGAATTGCGAAATTTAATGTACACAGCTCAATTGCCTAATAAAGGCCCTTTCTCAATAAGGTACCCTAGAGGTAACAGTATGGGGTCTAATTTAGATTTCCCATTTGAAGAGATTCCGGTTGGAAAAGCGGAAAAAATAAAAGATGGTCAAGAAATTGCTATTTTATCTATTGGACACCCTGGAAATTTTGTTGTTGATGCAGAAAAAGAATTTAATAAGCAAGGTCTAGATATTGCTCACTATAACATGCGATTCGTTAAACCATTAGATGAGGAGGTTCTACATAAAATATCAACAAAATTTAATCATATAATCACAATTGAAGATGGGTGCTTACAAGGAGGGTTTGGTAGCGCTATACTAGAATTTATTGCCAATAACAAATATAAAGTGTCAGTTAAAATGTTAGGTGTTCCTGATGTTTTTATTCAGCAAGGAACGCAAGAAGAATTGCATTCTTATTGTGGGTATAATACAAAAGCAATTGTAAGTGCAGTTCATTCTATCTTAAAAAAATCTAAAATTTCACAAGCAGTATAAAATTATTTTCCTTTTTCTGATTTTTTTATTTACAAGTAAAGTATTTATATATTTGCCTTATCCTGAAAAATTATATGATTATGACTATTAACGAGTTATTGAAGAATAAGCCTACAAGTCAAGATGTTATAGTAAATGGATGGGTAAAAACAAAAAGAGGGAGCAAAAATGTTTGTTTTATCGCTTTAAATGACGGCTCTACCTTAAAAAACATCCAAGTTGTTATTGAAGAAGAACTATTAGAAAGCTCTCTAATAAAAGAAATAAATACAGGAGCTTCTATTTCGGTAAAAGGAGTTTTAGTGACATCTAAAGGGGGGGGGCAATTAATAGAATTATTAGCAAAAGAAATTACCCTATTAGGTAAGGCGGAGCCCGAGTACTATCCCTTACAGCCAAAGAAACATAGTTTAGAGTTTTTAAGAGAAAAAGCTCATTTACGTTTTAGAACAAATACTTTCTCTGCTGTTTTCAGAATAAGACACGCTCTCACCTTTGCTATACACGAATTTTTTAATAATAAGGGGTTTGTAAGTCTACATACTCCTATTATAACAACTGCTGATGCTGAAGGGGCTGGTGAAATGTTTCAGGTAACCAATCTGGATCTAAATAATTTACCTAAAAATAATAAAAATGAAATAGATTTTTCTCTTGATTTTTTTGGAAAAAAAACCAATCTAACAGTTTCTGGGCAATTAGAGGCGGAATTAGGGGCGTTAGGACTAGGTAAGGTTTATACGTTTGGCCCAACTTTTAGAGCAGAAAATTCAAATACTTCAAGACATTTATCTGAATTCTGGATGATAGAACCTGAAGTCGCTTTTTCTGATCTAAATGATAACATAAATTTAGCTGAAGAATTTCTTAAATATTGTATTAATTATTGTCTTGTCAATTGCTTAGAGGATTTAGAATTTTTAAACAACCGGCTTATAGAAGAAGAGAAAACTCTAAAAAAAGAAAATCGTTCAGATATGTCTTTACTAGAAAGGTTAAGGTTTGTAATTAACAATGATTTTAAAAGAATTTCTTATAGCGAAGCAATTGACGTTTTAAAAAACTCTAAGCCAAACAAAAAGAAAAAATTCAAATATTTAATTGCTGGATTTGGTGCAGATCTCCAGTCAGAACACGAAAGGTTTTTAGTGGAAAAATTATACAAATGCCCTGTTGTTATTACAGATTATCCCAAAGATATTAAAGCATTTTATATGAAGCTAAATGATGATGGCTGTACAGTAAGAGCAATGGATATATTGTTCCCTACAATTGGAGAAATTATTGGCGGCTCACAAAGAGAAGAAAACCTGTCAAAACTAGAAAAAAGAATGCTAGAAATGGAGGTTGACAAAAAAGAATTGTGGTGGTATATAGAAACTAGAAAGTTTGGAACATGTATACATAGTGGCTTTGGCTTAGGTTTTGAAAGGCTTATAATGTTTGTAACTGGAATGAAAAATATACGAGACGTAATTCCATTTCCTAGAACTCCTCAAAATGCTAATTTTTAAAATATGGGGAGGCAAAAATTAGAGCAGAAAACTCTTTTGAATTTAACCCCTCAGCAAATTCAATTTCTTAATTTATTACAAACACCCCTTGTTGCGCTAGAAAAAAGTATAGAAAAGGAATTAGAAGAAAATCCTGCACTAGAGGAAGATTTAGAAAAAGATACAAATGAGGAGGAAGAAATAAGCTCTTCCTTTATAAATATTTCAAAAACAAAAGATTTAAATACTGTTAATATTGAAGATAAGCAAACCAGTCTTGCAGAGCACTTAATAATTCAGTTAACTACTCTAAATGTTACTGAAGACATGAAGTTCTTAGTTCATTATTTAATTAACAGTTTAGATGATAATGGGTTTTTAAATAGAGACCTTTACTCTATTAGCAGTGATCTGTTAATCAATAATCAATTAGATGTAAAAGAAGATCAGCTCTTAAAAGCTTTAAAAATATTACAAGGGCTTGATCCTTGTGGAGTAGGCGCCCGCAATTTAAAAGAATGCCTGTTGATACAATTGCAAACTATGTATCCTGAAGAAAAAAATGCATGTTTAATAATACGCGATTATTATACTGCATTTACTAATAAAAATTTTGAAAAAATAAAAGCTTCACTTTCTATTTCTTCGCTAGAATTAAAAAACATCTATGTTTTAATTGAATCATTAAGTCCTATCCCCGGGTCCGGATTTTCACAAGAAAACATCAATATAGAATATATTGTCGCTGATTTTAACGTCTTCATTAAAAATAATACACCAGAAGTAACATTAAACAAAAGCTCTATAAAGTCACTAACAATAAGTAATTACTACAAAAAATTATTAGAGGAAACTACAGATAAAGAAACAAAATTATTCTTAAAAGATAAGATAGAAAAGGCTGTTTGGTTTAAAGATTCTCTTTTAAAAAGAGAGAAAACTCTAAAAAAAATAATGTCTGCTATTGTTAAGTTACAAGAGGCATATTTTATAAGCGGCATTGAAAAAGACTTGTTGCCCATGAAGCTTGCCGACATTGCTCAAATCGTTAATATGGATATCTCTACAATATCTAGATTTAGTAATGCGAAATATGTAGAAACTCATTTTGGCACTTTTAAATTAAAGGAGTTGTTCTCAGAGGCATATAGAAAAGATAATGGAGAAGTCATTTCAACAAAAGAGATTAAATCAGCTCTAAAAGATATAGTTAAAAATGAAAATAAGATGGCCCCATACACGGACGAGGAGCTGTCAGAAATTCTAAGCAAACAAGAGTATCACATAGCTAGAAGAACTGTTTCAAAATATAGAGAAAACATGAATATCCCTATAGCTAAAATGAGAAAACAACTATAATGAATAATCTATCAAAGATCCTTTCTCTTTTGTTACATCCTTTATTTATGCCACTCATAGTGTGTTTTGTTTGTTTAAACTTTATCGAAGAATTAAACTTCCTTTTAACTAATAAAAGTTTGTTTTTCAGCATACTAAGCCTTACAACAATTATAGCCCCTTGTTGTATTGTTTTAATATTACTAAAAAACAAAAAAATAAAGTCATTAAAAATGAATACTAAAAAGGAGAGAGTACTGCCATTATTCTTTACCTCAATATGTATACTGGCTGGGTATTTTGTGTTAAAAAAACTTTTTATCTATATACCTGTCTTAAATTTAATTTTATTAGGGGCGGTATTAACACTCATTTTAGCTGCTATAATTTCTAAGTTTTGGAAAATAAGCCTTCATATGCTAGGTGTCGGAGGGGGAACAGGCGTTTTTTTAGGCTTACACTATCTTTTTGGAGGTCTTTTACATATTATAATTTTTTTTTTATTACTCTCTGGACTTTTAGGAAGTTCTAGAATAAAAGAAAATGCCCATAGCCATGCTCAAGTATATGTAGGTTTTTTAACAGGATTAATTATAGAGCTTTTTATTATTATTGGTATAAAACCTCTATAATTTCTACCTTCCTTTCTTTCATAGCATCAATAGAATAAATAGATTGTTTTTTGTCATTTGGATTGTCGCTTGTTTTGCTAGATGATTTACTTTCTCCAAAAGGAGTGACTAATATTGTAAATTGATTAGAGGAAAAATATGGTTCAAAAATTTTTCCTTTGTATGTTTTAATAAAATTAATGATGCTGTTGATGCGCCTTTCAGATAGTTTAATGTTGTATTCTGTTTCGTATAAAGGTGAGGCGTACCCTTTAACATGAATCTCTATTTCCTTTCCTTTAGATAAGTCTATGAGCATTTGATCTAACATAAGAACCAGTGTGTTAAAATTTGATTGTAAACTATCTGAAAAAAACCTATTGACCATGCTGTCTTGAGCAATTTTAACATACTCATCTTCTTTTTGAAAATATGTAATATATGATTCTTTATAACTGTTCCCTTCTTCAGACACAGGAGGGTCATCGTTATCAAAAAAAAGGCTTAATGGCAAATATTTCTTAAATCTTTTTTTCTTTATCGTGTCAATCTGATTGTTTTGATATTCAAAAGTATAAATATCGTTACAACAGGCCGTGTCTCTTCTGTTTGATGAAAAATAACCTTTGTTGGGGGTGAAAAAAGTTAAATACATATCATCATACTGAGAGCTTAAAGACGTAACGCCTTCTGCTCCCTTCCACAAATTCGTACTGCCTACTGATTTATAAATATCAAAACCTCCTTTTCCGTTGTTTCGATTAGAAGAAAAATACAAAGTCTTTTCATAGAGATTGTAAAATGGTGTTATCTCGTCAAAAGCAGTATTAATTGCTGCTCCTGCATTAATTGGCATTCCATAATAACCTTCTTCACTAATTATACTAAACCATATATCTAATCCTCCAAATCCTCCTTTTCTATCAGAAACAAAATAAATTACCTTTTGATTGTTATGTTCTGTTATATGTGGCTGAGTATTGTTTGAATTACTTAAATTAATTCTATTATCTAAAAATTGAATTTTACGTTCTACTATGTCTTTTTTTGCAATCTTACATTTAATTAAATCATCACAAGCGCTAAAGTACATATACTTGTCGTTTAAAAAATAACTAATATTAGCAACGGCATAATAATTTCCAAAATCAATATATGTTGGTTTATTCCACTTACTGTCTTTATATTTAGTTGTGTATATACATGTTCTATATTTTCCTTTTTCTAAAATTGAAGACGAATAATATCCTGTTTTTTCATTTGTTTGCAAAAAATTAAACTCCGATTCTTCCGTGTTTATTGTTTTAGGTAAAAGCTTTACGGAAACTTCTTGGGCTTTTATAAAAGCTGAAAAAAAGAAAAATATGATTATAAATATTTTGGGCATTCCTCTTTTTTTATTGTTTTTCTTTTTTGTTTAATATTCCAAGCATACGAAATTACAAACTCTGTCCCTCCTTTATAATTAGTCGCAGGAGTAAAAGAAGAGGTGTTAAAATCATAACTTGCTGTAAAATTAAAATTGCCTATTTGAGAGCCAAAACTAAATATTATAGCGTCTTGTATTCTATAGCCTGTCCCTATTTTTAAAACAGACAGGTATTTGTTTTTCATTTTATATTCAGTATCAAATAAGAAAACTATTTCTTTTGTTTTATCTTGTATTGAATATAAAAATTTTGGCGAAAAATTAATCTCCTTATTCATTAAATATAAAATAGAGCAATAAACATTAGTCTTTGGTATTAAATGAAGTTCATTATTTCCTGTTAAAGATTGTTTGGGCTTATTAACATGAAATAATGCAATACTATTTTTCATTATTGTATTTTTATTAATCTTATGCTCATTAGTAATCCCAAGTGTTATGTCAGAAAACCAAAAATTAATATTGGGACGCTGTTCTATATCATTAAAAATTAAATCCTCATATGATACCGACCTCTCAAAAAAGCCTCCTGAAAAAGCAAAGCTTAAAGAATTATTCTCTACTATTCTAAAAAATTTAGAATAAACAATATTAAGTCCTGTTGTTTTAAATTTTGAATCTCCAGAAAAATCATTTAAGAATTGTATTCCGAAAGAATGCGATGGAAAAAAATCTTTTCTCTCAAAAGATAACACTGTTGTTTTAAATGGTTTTGTAACGCTTTGCCATTGTGACCTGCTATGTAAGGTAGCATGATAATCATTTGGTTGAAAACTTATTAAAGAGGGGTTAAGAAAAAAAGAAGAGTGAGAAATTTGAGAAAAATGAATGTCTTGTCCTCTTAAAAAAAAAGAGGCAACTAAAAAAACCCATATTACGGCTACTTTTTTCACCTTATTAATGTAATATTTCCTTTTTTAAATAAGCTTTTTCCTCCTGCACATTGTATTTCTAAATAAAAATCTAATACTTGAGGGGGTAATTTTTTGCCTTTATATGTTCCTCTCCATTTATCATTAATATCAAAAGTAGAAAACACTTTTTGGCCTAGGCGATTAAATATTTCAAGTTTAAAACTAACAACTACTCCCGCATTATCTTTAATAAAATATGTTTCGTTAAGTAAATTAAAGTCATTGTCAGGACTGAATGCTGTTGGAATTAAAATACTATCTTCACTGCAAAACACATCTATTACAGAAACACAAATTGAATCAAAAATAGAGCAGCTGTATTCATTATAAACTTGCACGGTATAGCAATAATCATTCTCTGGATAGTCGTTTAATAATGGCTCATTTGTATTAAAATTAAGCCAATTAATAATTCCTTCTGTATCAACATATACTGTCACACCTTCTCCCTCAAAAACAGTGTGCTTATCGCTCCACAAAGAATCAATTGTTGGATAAGGATTCACGTTAACAAAAATTGAGTCTCTTAAAATACAGCCTTCCACATTAAGTATTTCAACAGTATACCATCTTGAAGAATCTGGAATGTCAGTAATAATTGCCGAATCACTTGTAAAGTTTAGCCATTCATAAGAAATAATTGGAACTATGGGATTTTCATTTAACACCCCCACTAAAGCAGTGTCGCCTTGACATATTTCATTAGAAAAAAGAGAGAAATCTAAGCTTTGTGAACTGACCTGAACACTGTCAATCTGCAAGCAATTTCCGTTAGTAACCTGAACATAAAAAGCCCCAATATTATCAATTATAAGTGTTGAGGTTTCACTTAATGTGTCGTTAAAGTCAATATTATTTGACCAAATAATAGACGGTTCGAGTAATAAATCATAAAACGCTGTTAATTCAATCGAAGAGCTACAAAAAGTAGTATCTGAGCTTGTTTCAAGTTGAAAATCGAAAACAGTTACTGATTGTATTAGCGTGTCTGTACACCCTTCGCTAGATATAAGTAATTGATAATCTGTCGAAGTGTTAGTAGTGCTTATTGGGTTAGAAATAATAGGGCTTGATAATGTGCTGTCAGGAGTCCATAGATATGTTATTGTTGGGTCATTAACTGGTAAAAGGCCTATCTGAACCTGTTCGCTAATACAGGTGTTAATCTCTTCTATTGTGTCTAAACTATTAGATAAGATATAAATATTTTTAACTATCGTATCAGAAGCATTACAAGATCCTGGGTCAGAAACAATCAGCGTAACACTATGTTCTCCTGGATTAAGAAAAGTATGTGAAGGGTTGATTAAAAAAGAATTTGATCCGTCTCCAAAATCCCATTGATAATCTGCTATTGAAGAATTTAGGCTAAGGTTTTGAAAGTCTATTGTTTGTTGACAACCAACCCATGGGGCTGAAAAATCTGCAATAACCATAGGAAAATCAAAATTAAATTTAAACACTCCATTATTACAATTAATACTATTGTTGGTAGAGGAAACCGCCCCTGGATTTGGTTCTATTGGAAAATCTGAACTACCCCCACATCCTGCACAAACAGATTGATAAATAATTCCTTTTTTATCAAATCTACTTGTTCCTCCATCAACATGCTCATTGCTTTGTCCCCCTCCAAAATACGTTCCATATAATAAATTAGTCATCTGATCATCTATAACCATTAAATAAAAATCATTACCGTCAGTGGTAGCTTGAAAAGCATCTGTTGTAATGGGTAGATTCAGTGTAGATAAGGGGCCTCCTAAATTAGAGCCCCACCCTGCTAAATAAATCTTTTCACAAACATCAACTAAAAAAGCGGTAGGAGAAATGTCTGGCGTACCTTTGCCTGTTCCTACAACTGTTGATTGTAATAATAGTGTTAAGTCTTCAGAAAAAACAGCTATAAATTGGCCTCCTCCAGGTTCATAATAAGTTGCATTATTAACCAGTGTTATACCGCCTGCTTTTGTTTGCCCAAATAAATAAACTCTATTATTACTGCCTAATTCAACAAAATAAGATTGATCATACTCTGCCGTTCCATAATAAGAAGAATACAAAATCTGTGTTCCATTATAGCTAATCTTAGATATAAATGCGTCTGCCCTAATAGAATCTTGATAATTAGTTAAGTATGAGTTTGCAGTAGTAGGAAAATTTACAGAATTAGTGCCTCCTGTAACATAAATGTTATCTATATCATCAAGTGCTAAAGAATAAATAGCGTCATCTCGTTCTCCTCCTAAATAAGAACTCCATATAATTGAAGTGAGCTGGTTGTCCATTTTTACGATACATCCCTCCTGATTGCCTGTTAAAGTATTCTGAAACCCATTGATAATAGGAAAATCTGTCGATTGTGTAGAGGTTGCAATGTAAATATTATTATTTCGATCAATATCTATTTCCCCTCGCACCTCATCTGCATAATTAAATTTTAATCTTGGTGCAATATTAAGGCCATCATTTCCTGAGCCTCCTATAAAGGTAGATGCTAAAAGAACTCCTCCATCAGAGCTCAATCTTGAAACAAACATATCTGTTCCTTGATAAAATGTTACCCCAAGATTTGTATATAGCGTGTCTCCTCCTTTAAAAACTGTTTGATATCCAAAGTTTGTAGTTGGAAAGTCTTGAGACCCCGTCGTTCCAAATAAAAACAATTCATTGGCAGAGTTAACAATCATACTATGAGGAAGCTCGTCCGAGGTTCCTCCTAAATATGTAGAATAAATCCGTTGTGTTCCCGTTGTATTATATTTTGTAATACCAATATCTGTTCCTCCTAATAAATTATTATATGTAATGTCATAGGCCCCTAATGTTGTTGGATAACCAACTTGAAAAACTGTTCCTCCACTATATAAAAATCCAAAATCATCATAAGTAGCAGTATATCCGAAATTATCTGCTGTGGATCCAGAATAAGTTGAAAATTCAAGCGTTGGATCAATAATTAATTTATATCTAGTATTGTAGCCTTCAGGAAAGTCAAAAGTAATAACTTCTTTGTTTAAGCTATAATAACACGGAACTTCTATTTTATTATTATTAATAATTTGATATGCAAACGGTCTCTTTTCTATTACTTTATTAATAGATGTCTCAGAAACAACCTCTCTATCAATAATTTTTAAAGATTTCAATCCCTCATATTTTAATTTTATTCTATTTGGATTATGATTAGGCTCTACATGTAATTCAAATTTTAAACTATCTCTTTCTGTAAACATTATTAAATCTACACCTGAATAGATGTCTTCTTGTAAGTACTTTTTATACGACCTTACCTCTGTAGCCCAAGTTTTAGGGTCTCCTGTAAAATAATTTTCATGAAATTGACTCTCATCTAAAAATGTAATATGATTGTTTTTATTCGTGTTTAAAAAAGTAACAGAGTATGCGTGTGCATTAACTTTTCTTTCTTCTAGCTGCCCGTCATGTATTTGCTCTAATTGCTCTTGATTATAAAATGCATATGTGAACTTATCTTGTTCAATAAATAATGCCCCCCCGGGCAAAACAACTTTACTATTTACATTTGCTGGCAACTGCCCTTTATTTTCAATAAACGGATTTTGACTTTTACTGTTATAGAATAATATGCTGCAAAAAAGAAGCGCCAAAAATCTTAAATAATATAATTTAATATCATTCATTCATTAAGATTTTAAACAAACTGTCTTTTACACTCATATAATCGTTATAATTTTCTTCTTTTATAGGGTCCCCTGGAGGTAAAGACTGCTTAAATGGATCCACTTGCTTGCCGTTTTTCCAAAAACGATAACAAACATGTGGTCCAGTTGCTAAACCTGTACTTCCTACATATCCTATTACTTCTCCTTGCTTGACTGTTTTGCCTTTTCTAATACCTTTATGAAACTTAGACATGTGTAGGTATTGTGTTGTGTATGTTGCATTATGCCTAATCTTCACATAATTTCCGTTATTTTTAGTGTAAGATGCCGCTATTACTGTTCCGTTGGCTGTTGACCAAATTGGAGTTCCTCTCGCTGCCGCATAGTCTGTTCCAAAATGTCCTTTCCATTGACCCGTAACTGGATGTTTTCGTTTATGGCTAAAACGTGAAGAGATTCTTTTATAATCTACAGGAGCCATGAGAAAAGCCTTGCGTAATGTTTTGCCTTGTTCATCATAATATTCTCCATAATCCGCCCCTTCTTCTTTATAATAAAATGAATAAAATTGTTCCCCATTATGTGTAAACTCAGCAGCCAATATCCTTCCTATACCAATATATTTTTCTGTGCAAATACTATCAATGTACTTGTTTTCATAATATACTTTAAAGGCGTCTCCTTTTTGGATTTTAAAAAAATCTATTGTCCATGCATAAATAGTAGATAACTCGGATGCTATTTTTTGACTTAACTGTTGTTCTTCCACTGCAATCCATAAAGAGGATGAAATCTCTCCAGAAGCAACATTAAGGGTTTTTATAACCTCTTTGTTTTTCCTATAAACATTAATTTTTTCTCGAAGATCAAATACTATATAATTAATTGGGTCTTCTTCATAAATAAAATATTGTGCTTTAGCAACAGAGTCGTTTTTAGATAAAATAGTGTATTTATTTCCTGCATTTATATCTCTTACATCAAAGTTTACTTCTTTTGAGCGTAAAACAGCCTCATGTATTTCAGAATGCGTAACATGATTGCTATACAGAACCATTCCTAGTGTTTGATTTTTTTTTATCTGCCCATTAGTTATAAGAAAAGAGTCTGCCGGAATCCCATATATTAAAACTGGTTTTTCTATTTTTTTTAAGTTGTTTTCTGTTTGTTCAACAGGTTCTTTTTTGATATTTATTAAAACTATTGTCACCAAACACAATGTTGCTAATCCGACTAAGATTTTCTTCATTTTTTTGATTTTATGATTCTATTTGTTTTCAGTTAAAAAAGATGTTGGGTATTTTGTTGACTTATAATCTACCATGAATGCTTTAATAGTTCCTGCCCAAATCTTAGTTTCAACCTTTACTAGTAGATGATTCTTGTCATTGCTTATCCAGACTTTCATCTGTTCTCCATCTGCAAAAACTCTACCCTGTTGCATTTTTGGTTTAAAAACAAGGCACTCTATTTTCCCTAATTTTGTCTCTACAATTTCATTATATAAATATATTATTTCTAAATTATACATTTCTTCGTCCATAAAAATGGGAATAAAAAAAGTGTCTTTCTGTGTTAATTTGTCTTTATTAAAAGTTCTAGCATAAAAAAATGCAGAAAGCATGTCTTGAGCGTTAAAAGAAATGGGGTAAATAGAGTCATTAATAGCGGCCCTCTTCTTCTTTTTATTTTTTACCACTTGGCTTTTTGCTTTTACTAGTTGATTAGCATGAAAAAAGCTATACTCTTGATGTATCTCATGCCCCCCCTCATAAATGTCTCTATGAAATTTTAACGGCAAAAGTGTTGTTGTATCTATATATGTTTCATACGTATCTCTAACTTTAAAAAACAAATCAAAAAAATATGCTGTTCTTCCTTTTCCTAAAACATGGAATGTGGTTTTATTATCTATCTTAGCAAGGCCTGCTATTTCCATTTCTGCATCACCAACCTGTAGCGGGCCAAAATAAATGTCATATGCTACGTATTCTCCATTTTTATATGGTAAAGTATGTTGCGCCAACACATAACAAGAAAAATGAACTATTATTAATAACAAGATTCGTTTCATTTTATCTTTATTATTAGCTCTCTGGATATAGCTGTTTAGAAAAAGACAATAGCTCTAGCTCATTAAAATGACTTGACATTAAATGCAGGCCCATAGGTAGTCCGTTTGAATGAAATGCTAATGGAAGCGTTATGGCTGGATTTCCTGATAAATTTGCTTGTACTGTAAAAATATCTTCTAAATACATTTGTGTAGGGTCGGCATACTCTCTGTCTATATCAAATGCTGTATGAGGAGTGGTTGGTGAAATTATAAAATCATATTCTTTAAACATCTTGTTGGTTGCATTCTGAATTAATCTTCTAATTTTTTGAGCTTTTGTAAAATAAGCGTCGTGATAACCTGAGCTTAAAACAAAAGTGCCTAACATTATTCTTCTTTTAACCTCCTCTCCAAATCCACTTGTTCTACTATTAAAATAAACAGATTCTAATTCTTTCGCGTCATGATCTCTATATCCATAATGCACTCCATCAAACCTAGCAAGATTAGAAGAGGCTTCAGCTGTGCTAAGAACATAATATGTTGGTATTAAAAAATCTAAATATGGAAAAGACACCGGTTCAACTGTATGCCCTTCTTGTTTTAGCTTTTTAATTCTATCTTGTATAAATTTTTTAACCTCAACGTCTACGCCCTCTCTTTCTAGACATTCTGATATATATCCAATCTTTTTGTTTTTATTATTCTTTTTTATTTCACTATAATTCTCAACTGTTTTTTTAGACGCTGTGCCATCATAAATGTCTTCTCCTGCTATAACCTCTAATATAATACTTGCGTCATCCACATTATTAGTAATCGGCCCAATCTGATCAAAAGAAGACGCATATGCAATAAGACCATAACGCGAAACTCTTGAGTAAGTAGGTTTAAGGCCAACTACTCCGCAAAAAGAAGCAGGTTGTCTAATAGACCCTCCTGTGTCGCTACCTAAGGCTGCTAAACACAAGCCCGCAGAAACAGCTGCAGCAGAACCTCCTGAAGAGCCTCCTGCAACCTTATTATTGTTTATTGGATTTTTAACAGCTCCATAGATTGTGTTTTCATTTGAAGACCCCATTGCAAACTCATCACAATTTAATCTTCCAATAATTATGGCATCTTCTTTCAAAACTCTTTCTATGACTGTTGCGCTATAAAGAGAGTGAAAGTTTTCAAGCATTTTAGAAGACGCTGTAGATTTATGCCCTCTATAGCATATATTATCTTTAATCCCCAAAACCATTCCTGCTAACTTTCCTCCTTGACCTAGTTTAATTTTTTTATCAATTTTTCTGGCAGAATCTATAGCTTCTTTTTCAAAAACTTCTATAAATGCATTAATCGTACGATTTTTTTTAATCTCTTGTAAATATGATTTAGTAATAGACTCGCAATCTGCAATATTGCTAGCAATTGCTTGTTGTGTTTTTTTTAAAGAGCGAAAGGTGGTCAATTTTTAACTTTTTTATTCTTCTAAATCTTTTTCCACTTCATTTTTACCTTTTTTAAATTCGCTAATACCTTTCCCTAGTCCTTTCATTAGCTCTGGTATTTTTTTTCCTCCAAAAAGTAATAAAACAACAAGCGCTATAAGTAGCCACTCAGTGCCTCCCATTGTAAATAATAATAGTGTTGTTTTCATAATTTATAATATTAAGTAATGTACAAATTTATGTAAATTGTTTTAAAATGCCTTAAATAACCATTGTGAAGGGTCTTGTTTTTTATAGGATTTCCATATTTCAAAATGTAATTCCGCTTTATTGTCTTTTTCTTGGTAAAGAACAATTCCTATTTTTTCCTTTGCAAGAACTTTTTCCCCTGCCTTAACAGAAATCTCTTTTAATCCAGAATAAACTGTAAAATATTCTCCATGATTAATTAACACGGCTTTTCCAGAGCCCTTAATAAAAAATATTCTGCTAATTGTTCCGTCAAAAACAGCCCTAACTATAGCGTCTTTTTCTGTAGCAATATCAATACCGTTATTAAATGTTTCTATGCTTGAAAATACTGGGTGGCTTTGTTTTCCATAATGTTGAACGATTACTCCTTGCAGTAGTGGCCAGGGAAGCTTTCCTTTGTTTGCAAAAAAATCAGAAGATAGCGCCGCGGCTTCTGGGGTTAAAGCATATTCCTTTGTGCTTTTTTTATTAATTTTTTTAATTTCTTCTTCTATTATCTTTCTTAATTTAGTTTCAAGTTCTTTGGAAACTTTTTCTTTATCATGTAATTCTTTTCTTAGTTTTTTTTCTGATCTCCTTAACTCATCTACAAGGTCTTCTTTTTCTAGTTTTGCAATATTAATAGATTCTATCTCTTGTCTCTTTGAATTAATAAGTGTTTTCTTAAATTTAGACTCTTCTATTAAGTTTTCTTTTTGTGAAAATAACTCTTCCTTTTTTAATAACAATAAATTGCTTTTTTCGTTAATCTTTACCGCCTGATTTTTTCTGAAAGCAGAGTATTGTTTTAAATAACTCATTCTCTTATATGCTTGGTTAAAATTTTTAGACGAAAAAATAAACATTAAATTATTTCTGTTTCCTTTTTTAAGAAATTCTGCGTAAATCATTTTAGAATACTCTGTTTTTAAATTTTGTAAAGCAGTGTCCTCTTTTAATATTGTGTTTTCTATCTCTAATATGGTGCCTTCTGTTCTTAACACTTGCTTGCTTATAATTTTAATTTCTAATGATAATGTGTTGGTTAATTCTTCTTTATTTTTTATTTGTTTTTCTAAAGCTCTTAAATATGTTATTGACTTGTTCTTGTTGTTTTTTGTTTGATTTAAAAGTTCTTTTGTGTATTTTATCTCTTCTTCTATTAAGTTTTTCTTTTTCTTTATTTCTGCTTTTGTTTGTGAGCTGACATATAATGGTGCTATAAAAAAAATAACAACTAAAAAGATATTACTATTTAATCTCAACATATTGTTTTGGTATTTTAAAACTAATGTTTTGCGGCTCATTAAAAATAATTTTAGAATAATCAATCATCAATGAAAATTGTTCTTGTATATTAGATGTTAAAGTCCATTTTAATGGAAACAGAAAGCCCTCTATATCTTTAAATTCAGAAAAAGAAAAAATAGAGAGACCATCTTCTTCTATAATTTTAAATTCTTTTATTCTATACGTTTCCATATCTATTAAATATTCTGCATCAATTGATTTTAATATATAATTAACAGAGTCTTTTTCTAAATTTTTTTTCTTCTTTGTTAGTGTTGGGACTCCCTTTAGAATATTATTAATTTCACTAAAAGAAATCTCTTTTCCTAAATATTCACGAAGCTCATGTATTGGTTTAACACTAAACTGTTTTGAAGATCTATTAATAAAATATATAGAGTCTTTTGTTATTTGCATTCTAAAAATCTCTATCCCAAAAGGCCCGCTAACAGAGGTCCAAATTAAGCTGTCTTTATGGCTCTTTATCGCTAAATTTAGAGAAACAGATCCCTCTTCTTTTTCTACTTTTATTGTCCCTTTTAAAAAGGCCCATTTTGGTTGATTCCTGTTTTTATTATTCACCTCTTCTGTTAACTCCTTAAGAGATTTTACCGGAAGAGTATAAGCTGGTGTTGCTTCTTTTTTTATCTTACAAGACCCAAAAAAAACAACAAGAAATAAAAGCAAAAAAAGAAATCCTTTATTCATATAGCTTTCCTTCTTTAATTTTCTTATCAAGAAAACCTGATGCCTCACCCAGCTTTTTTGCATTTTTCCATTGGATGATGGCGTCCTTTTCTTCGCCTAATTTATATAAAATATCTCCATAGTGCTCAACAACAACAGGACTTTCTGAGCCCCCATTATTTAATGCTTTTAATATCCATTTTTTCGCCTCTTCATATTGTTCCATTTGATATAAAATCCACGCGTAGGTGTCTTGATATGTTCCGTTTTCTGAATTTAACTGATTAGATTTTTTTGACATTTCAAGAGCATTTTCTAAATTAACTTTTCTTAAAGAAAGATAATATGCATAATTATTTAACACAACCGCATTATTACTGTCTACCTCAAGCACTTTCTCATAAAAAGAATCAGATAAATCATGCTTTTTTAGTGAATTATAAATATCGCCTAAAGATGAATAAAACTCTAATAACAATGCTGTATTATCTATAATAAACTCTATCCCCATATTAAAAGAAGATAGGGCTTCATTATAATTTTTAAACCTTTTGTTTGAGACTCCATGAAAATAATAAAACAATGGCTCTGTTGGAAAAAAGTTTAGCGCCTCTTGACTTGTCTCTAACAGTCCTTGAAAGTCATTGTCTTCAGCCTGAATAAAAAGAACTTGTATCCAAACCTGTATTTCCGTTTTGTCTTGTTCAAGAAAAATAAGGTATTGTTCTTTTGCTTCTAAAAAACGACCTTGAGCATATAGAATGTCTCCATAAATAGCATTGATTTTTATTTCTTCTGGGTGTGTGAATATTAAAATGTCTGATAGCTCTTTAGCCTGCTCACTCATTGCTGCATCAATATTTACAAGGTCATAATAAGAAATTAATATTTGCAATTTAGTTTCTACTGCTAACCTTGAGCTCTTAAATGCTTTTTTTAATTCGCCATATGATTGCTCTAATTCTCCTTTTTGCCTATAATAATCTGCTAGTGTTAAGTGTATTCTGCCGTTTTCAGGAGAAAGAACAGCAATTTTTTTAAAAATAGTAAATGCTTTTTCTTGCTGATTATTTAATAAATAAACTTCTGCTAAATACTCCATGATTTCAATGTCTTCTGGGTACAAAATAAGAAGCTCTGTCAATTCTTTAATTGCCTTATTTTTATTATTAAGCTGTAAATAAAGCTTATATTTTTGTATACAAAGAAGCCTGTCTATTCCTATTGTTTTTTCTAACTCATTATAGGTTTTTATTGCCTTGGCTAATTCATTAGTGTAAATATAAATATCTGCCAGAATAAAATACATTTCTTGATCTAATGGATAGCGTTTGATTAATTTTTTATATTGATCTGCTGCTTGATCAAAATCCTGAACAGAAAACAATAGCTCTGCATATTTAAGTAAGTACCATTTATTATCCTCATTAAGCTCTATGGCTTTTTTTATTTGTTCTGCGGCTAAATCATAAGCACCTAACTCTGTATTAATTAGGCAAAGCTCATAATATACAGCAGGCTGATTTTGGTCTATTTTTATGCATTTTTCTAAAAACTTTAACGAGGCTTCATAATCCTCTAATGATTTCGCTTTAAGGGCGGCAAAAAAGTTGGAATTAAATTCAAAATTATCTTTATCCTTGTTTTTGTCTTGGCTCGACATAACATCTTTCTCTGGATAATACGACTTCCATTGTCCAAAAAGACTAAAAACAAATAAATTGAAAGCAATTATAAGAAAAAATATCCTCATTATTTTATTTCTGAAAAATCTCCAAGGCTGATTTCTTTAATTGACTTCTCTCCATTAAATATGGCGTTGTTTCCAATCATTGATTTTGTAATATTTGCATTCATAAGGTTAGTGTTGTTTTGTATTAATGATCTTTCTATTTTACTGTTTGTGATTACGGTATGATTCCCTATAGACACGTATGGCCCGATTTTTGAATTATTAATTACGGTGTTTTCCCCTATAAAACAAGGGTCTATTATTTCTGTATTCTTTAATACTGATGATTCTGAAATCATACTACCCGTGTGTTTCAACACTCTTTCATTAGTAAAAACAGTTGCGTTTTTATTTCCACAATCTAGCCATTCATTAACTTTTCCTGCAGAAAAATTCAACCCCTTGTTTTTCATGTTTTCTAAAGCGTCTGTAAGCTGATACTCTCCTTTATCTGTAATGTTATTATCTAGTAAGTATTGTAGCTCTTTTCTTAAAGTAATACCGTTTTTAAAATAATAAATTCCAATAATAGCAAGGTCAGAAATAAATTCTTTTGGTTTTTCCACAAAATCTGTTATAATATTATTTTCATTCAATTGAACTACACCAAAAGAAGAGGGGTCTTCAATTTGACTTACCCAAATAATTCCATCTTTTTTTTCGTCTAATATAAAATCGGCCTTAAAAAGGGTGTCGGCAAATGCAATAACACAATTTCCGGACAAAGACTCTTTAGCGCACAATATTGCGTGTGCTGTTCCTAAGGGTTCTTTTTGATAATAAATATTCCCTTTTGCCCCTAATCCTTCGGCTATTTTTAACAAGGTTTTTTCCACTTCTTCACCAAAATCTCCGATAACAAATGCAATCTCTTCTACTTTTCGATTGCAAACTTGTACAATGTCTTCAACTAGTCGCTGGACTATCGATTTTCCGGCAATGGGTATTAAAGGTTTTGGAATGGTTAATGTATGTGGTCTTAAGCGAGACCCCCTTCCTGCCATTGGAATTATTATTTTCATATTTTTATTTTTATTTTTTACCTGTGCTGCCAAATCCACCTTCGCCTCTTTCGGTTTCTATCAATTCTGGCACTATATCCCAATCTGCTTTTTCATGTTTAGCAATCACTAATTGTGCTATTCTCTCCCCGTCTGCAATTAAAAAATCTGTCCTTGATAGGTTTACTAATATAACCCCTATTTCTCCTCTGTAGTCCGCATCTATGGTCCCTGGGGAATTTAAAACAGTAATACCGTTTTTATATGCTAATCCGCTTCTTGGTCGCACCTGCGCCTCATATCCAGGAGGTAATTCTATAAAAACTCCTGTTTTTACTAAAACTCTTTCTAGTGGCTTTAAAATAATAGAAGAATCTATATTGGCTTTTAAATCCATGCCTGCCGATTGGTTTGTTTGATAATTTGGTAAGCCGTGTTTTGATTTATTTACAATTTTTACTTTCATTTTTAATCAAATAATTTAGGTTCTGAGACTATCTCTTTCTTTGATTTTTCTATTAAAAAAACAGCTGCTACAAATAGAATTAAATAAATTGTGTTTACAAGCATGTTTGTTTCTAATATTACACTTAATTTATATAACACAAAGGAAAGAAATATATATGAAAATATTCTCTTTAAATCATATGGAATGGGATAATGCTTTCTGCCTAATAATAATGAAGCTGCCATCATTGTAAAATAACAAGCTAAAGTAGCCCATGCTGATCCTACAAAGCCAATTTTAGGAATCAAAATAAAATTCAATAGTAGTGTAATGAAGGCCCCAAAAATTGCAAGAAAAGCACCATAAATTGTTTTTTCTGTTAGCTTATACCAAACAGAAAGATTATAATAAACTCCTAAAAATAAATTTGCCATTAATAATATTGGAATAATTGCAATCCCCTTTTCATTATGAAAATTCTCGCCTATAAAGTGAATCACTATGTCTAAGTAAAGCATTACAAATAAAAAAATAAAAGAGGTCAAAATGGTGAAATATTTTAACACGTCTGCGTATATTTTTTTAGAATTATATTTTTTCTCTTGTGCAAAGAAAAAAGGCTCTGCAGCAAATCTAAACGTCTGAATAAACAAAATCATGATAATTGAAATTTTATAAAAAGCTCCATAAATTCCAATTTGTGTCATTTTATCTACCCCTTCAGGCAAAAGGTGTTTAAGTAAAACTCTGTCTATTGTCTCATTTGTCATGCCTGCTAGTCCGGCGATCAAAAGAGGAAGGGCGTAAATCATCATTTTTTTCCAAAGCATTGTGTTAAATTCCCAGGAAGTTTTAATCATCTCAGGAAATAACATTATTATTGTTACTATGCTTGCAACAAGATTTGCAATAAAAACATAGCCAACTCCAATAGAAGGGTTGTAAATAGAGTTAACAAAATCTGTAGTAGGCAACCCATTTTCTAATGCATATGGGCAATAAATAATAAAAAATAAATTAAGACCAATATTGACAAATATATTCACCAATCGAATAAGGGCAAAACGAGCAGCCTGCTGCTGCTCTCTTAATTTAGCAAACGAAATAGAGGAGATTGCGTCAATCCCTATTATTAACGCAAACCACCTTATATACTCAGGGTTATCCGCATATTCCAGCCATTCTGCTATTGGTTGTTGAAAAAAAATTACTAAAACGCAAAATAATAATGAAGTAAAAATAAGGGATATTAAGCTTGTGCTGTAAACTGTTTTTTTGTCATGTTGTTTTTGAGAAAAGCGAAAAAACGCAGTTTCTATTCCATATGTAAGAAGAATCACTAAAAATGCAACATAAGCATATAATTCTGTAACAACACCATATTCTGAAGGAATAAAGTAACGGGTATAAAGAGGAACAAGCAAATAATTTAATAACCTGCCAACAATACTGCTTAATCCATAAATAGCGGTTTGCCCTGCTAATTGTTTTAAATAATTCAATTAAAATTTGCTTTTCTTTTTTCTAAAAATGCTGTAGTTCCTTCGATAAAATCCTTTGTTTCAAAACAACTTCCAAACTCTGTCTTTTCTACTTCAAACCCGTTTAGCCCATCTTTAAAACCTGAATTAATTGATTTTATTGCCTTTGAAATTGCTAGCGGAGAGTTTCTTTTTATTTTAGCTGCAATTTTTTCTGCTAAAGGGATTAATTTCTCTGGTGAACACACATGATTGACTAGGCCTAAATCTTTAGCCTCAATAGCATCTATCATTTGGGCTGTAACAATCATTTCTATAGCCTTTCCTTTTCCAACTAAATGTGCTAATCTTTGTGTTCCTCCGTATCCAGGAATCACACCTAGAGAAACTTCTGGTAATCCCATTTTTGCATTGTCCGAAGCTAAACGAACGTGGCATGACATTGCTAATTCCAAGCCGCCTCCCAATGCAAAACCATTAATTGCTGCAATAGAGGGCGTCTTTAATTTTTCTAATAAATCAAAAAGTAGCTCCTGTCCTCTTCGGGACAAATTTTCTCCTTCTTTTGTAGTAAATTCTGCAAATTCTTTTATGTCGGCTCCCGCCACAAAGGCCTTGTCTCCAGATCCTGTTATAATAATACAGCGTGTATTGTTGTCGTTTTCCGCTAAAAGAATTGCATTATTAAGCTCAATAATTGTTTCTTCGTTTAAAGAATTTAATTGCTTTTCTCTATTAATGACGATATAACAAACTTGCTCTTTATTTGTTATTAAAATATTTTTATACTCCATAGAATAAATTTTTACAAATATATAGGATTCAATTTAGTTGTCAGGAAAACCCTTATTGCTAAAAATTAAATACAGAGGGTTTGTTATCCGTTTAAAGCTTCTGCTCCACCAACTATTTCAAGAATTTCTCCTGTAATTGCCGCTTGCCTTGCCTTGTTATAGGTTAATGTTAATTCTTTTTTTAACTCGCCTGCATTATCTGTAGCTTTATGCATGGCGGTCATTCTAGCTCCATGTTCTGCAGCATGAGAATCTAAAACTGCCTTAAAAAGTTGAGTTTTTAAAGACTTCGGGATTAATTGTTGAACGATCTCTTTTTTTTCTGGCTCAAACAAATAGTCCACACCGTTTTCTGCCTGATTTGTTGTTGTTTGAATCGGCAAATAGGCTTCGTTCATTATGATTTGAGTAGCCGCATTTTTAAATTGATTATAAACTAAAACCACCTTGTCATACTTTTTTTCCACAAAAGCGCTCATAATTTTTTCTGCAATTTCCCCAACTTTTTCAAAAGACAAATCATTAAACACTTCATCATAAACACTGTTTATTTCAAACCCATTCTTGCTAAAATATTCAGATGATTTTCTTCCAATAGATAAAATATGAACCTGAGCTGATTTATACTCATTATATATCAGTGAATTTGTTTTTTTAATAATATATGTGTTAAACCCTCCGCATAAACCTCTGTTAGAGGTGATTGGTACCAACAATACATTTTTCACTTCTCTTTCTAAAGAATACACCCCGCCTTCAGAAGAGTCTAAACTTCCGCTTAAATTTTCTAATAACTCTGTTAACTTATTAGCATATGGCCTCATTTGAATAATAGCATCTTGGGCTCTCTTTAATTTTGCTGCAGAAACCATTTTCATTGCAGAAGTAATCTGCATTGTTGATCCAACAGAAGAAATTCTTGATCTTATTTCTTTTAAATTAGCCATCTTTTTTTACATATTTTAATGCAACTTCTGAAACTGATTTTTCCAATACTGATGTTATCTCTTCTGTTAAAACTCCTGCGGCTAATTGATCTAAAATATTCTGGTGTTTTGAATGTAAAAACTGAATATAATCTGACTCAAATTCTTTTATTTTATCTACAGGGACATCCATTAATAGTCCGTTAGTCCCACAATATATAATTGCTGCTTGCTCTTCAACTCGTAAAGGAGAGTATTGTCCTTGCTTTAAAATCTCTACGTTTCTTTTGCCCTTCTCAATCACGGCTGTTGTCGCCGCATCCAAATCAGATCCAAATTTTGCAAAAGCCTCAAGCTCTCTATATTGAGCTTGATCTAACTTAAGTGTTCCAGATATTTTCTTCATTGACTTTATCTGAGCAGACCCCCCAACTCTTGAAACAGATATACCAACATTAATTGCGGGCCTTACTCCTGATAAAAACAAATTAGATTCTAAAAATATTTGTCCATCAGTGATAGAAATCACATTAGTAGGTATGTATGCAGAAACATCACCAGCTTGGGTTTCAATTATAGGTAGGGCTGTTAACGACCCTCCTCCTTTAACCATATCTTTTAGTGACTCTGGCAAATCGTTCATTTGAGCAGCAATCTTGTCATCATTAATTACTTTTGCTGAACGCTCAAGTAGCCTAGAGTGTAAGTAAAAAACGTCTCCCGGATACGCTTCTCTTCCAGGAGGTCTTCTTAATAAAAGTGACACTTCTCTATAAGCAACTGCTTGTTTTGATAGGTCATCAAATATAATTAATGCCGGTCTGCCTGTGTCTCTAAAAAATTCTCCAACTGCAGCTCCTGAAAGGGGTGCATAAAACTGCATTGGAGCCGGATCAGACGCACTAGCAGAAACAATGACAGTATACGCAAGAGCGCCAGCCTTTTCTAAAGTATCTGCTAAAGCAGCTACAGTAGATGATTTTTGACCAACAGCAACATAAATACAAAAAACAGGCTCTCCTTTATCATAAAATTCTTTTTGATTAATTATCGTGTCAATAGCAACAGCCGTCTTACCTGTTTGTCTATCCCCAATTATTAATTCTCGTTGCCCCCTTCCAATTGGAATCATAGCATCAACAGCTTTTATCCCTGTTTGTAATGGCTCGTCAACTGGCTGTCTAAAAATAACACCCGGAGCTTTTCTTTCTATTGGCATTGAAAAAGTTTCTCCAGTAATAGGCCCCTTTCCATCTATAGGATTTCCCATGCCATCAATAACCCTTCCTAACATCCCCTCTCCAACATTAATAGATGCTATTTTTTTAGTTCTTTTAACGGTGTCCCCTTCTTTTATCCCTTTTGAAGGGCCCAAAAGAACTACCCCCACATTATCCTCTTCAAGGTTTAAAACTATACCTTGTAGGCCTGTTTCAAACTCAATTAATTCGCCTGATTGTGCATTTGTAAGGCCATAAATTCTTGCTATTCCGTCTCCTACTTGTAACACTGTTCCGACTTCTTCTAACTGAGCTTCTGTTTTAAATCCAGAAAGCTGTTCTCTTAATATTGCTGAAACCTCAGCTGGTTTTACATCTGTCATATTTTTTGTTTTTTAATAGTCTTGTATATATAAGTTTTTGCTAAATTCTAATTTTAAGGCCTTCAAACAGCTCGAAACACTCGTGTCTAACTGTTTGTCTCCCATGTTTATTATAGCTCCGCCAATTATTGATTCATCTATCTTTTCTGTTAAATCAACTTCTTTTCCGCTATTCTTTTTAATAAAGTCTATAATTTCTTTTTTTATTGCATCATCTATAGGGCGAGGAGTAATGATTTCAGCAGACTCAATGTTATTATGGTTTTTATATAGTTTTATGAAAGCGTCTGATATTTCAGAAAGCAAACTTTCCCTGCCCTTTCTTGCAATAATTTCAATAAAACGCATGCTCGTTTCTGAAATGTTTTGATGAAATATAGATTTTAAAATTTTTATTTTTAAATCGGAGTTAATTATTGGGCTTTTTAGAAGTGTGGCAAGGTCTCTGTTAGAAAATATCGTTCTTTTCAGGTGTTGCATGTCTTTGTAGCAGGAGTCTACCCCTCCCTCTTCTTTTACAAGGTTTAATAAGGCTTTGGCATATCTCTTAGAGGCTCCTGGATTTTTCATTGTCTAATTTTTACTCTGATCTTTAATTGCTTGTTGTATAAAATCCTCTTGTTTTTTCCTATCTGAAAGCTCTGCCCTTAATATTCTCTCAGTCATTTCAATAGATAATCCAGCAACTTGATTTTTTAATTCAATAAGCGCTTTCATTTTGTTGTTTTCAATCTGCTCTTTAGCTGATGAAACTATTTTCTCAGCCTCTTCATTTGCTGTTGATTTTGCGTCGGCAATTATTTTGTCTTTAATTTCACGAGCCTCTCTTAATAAGATGTCTCTTTCTTTTTTTGCTTCCACCAAAATTCTTTCATTATCTGCATTTAGATTTTCCATCTCAGCTTTGGCTTTTTGAGCAGATTCTAAAGCTTCTTTTATTCCCTCCTCTCTTTCTTCTACAGCAGAGAGTATTGGCTTCCAGGCAAACTTTCTTAAAAAGAAAACCAAAACGACAAACAAAAGGGTTTGCCAAAAAAACAAGCCTATAGAAAATTCACTAATTAATGTTTTCATTTATAAAATTTATTTTTTTATTATATTATTCCTGTAAGCAACCCTTACAGGAATAATATTTTGTTTCTTGTTTTAAACTGCAAATAATGCGGCAAAACCAATACCTTCAATAAGTGCAGCGGCAATAAGCATTACAGTTTGTATTTTTCCAGCAAGCTCTGGCTGTCTTGCCATAGCCTCTAACGCTGAAGCACCAATCTTTCCTATACCTATACCCGCTCCAATTACGACTAAACCTGCCCCGATGATTTTAATATCTTTGAGGTTTCCTGCAATTCCTGCTACTAATTCTGGTTCCATGTTTAATTTATTATATTTAATTTATGCCTACTCTTTTAAAGGTTTTCAGCTATTCCCTTTTTATAATCTAATGGTGCTCTTCAACAGCCCCTCCAAAATAAAGGGCCGAAAGCATTGTAAATATATATGCTTGTAAAACACACACTAGTAACTCTAATAAACATAAAGCAAAAGCCAATCCAAATCCTAGTGGTCCTGCAATCCAATTATGAAAAATAAATATCAAGCCTATCATACTCATTAAAACAACATGTCCGGCAGTCATGTTTGCATAAAGCCTTATCATTAACGAAAATGGCTTAATAATGGTTCCCAAAATCTCAATTGGCGCTAAAATAAACTTCATCGGCACTGGCACTCCTGGCATCCAAAAAATATGCCCCCAATAATCTTTGTTTGCTGTAAATGTTGTGATAATATATGTTAAAATAGCTAGGGATGCCGTAACAGCAATATTATTTGTTACGTTTGATCCGATTGGAGTTAAACCAAAAAGATTCACAAACCAAATAAAGAAAAACACTGTTAACAAAAAACCCATATATTTTCTATAGTGTTTTTCTCCGATATTTGGCCTTGCTATGTCATCTCTAATATACAACACTATTGGTTCTAAAAACCTTCCTAAACCATGAGGCATCGGCCCTTTTTTATACGACCTTGCCATTGAAACAAAAACGTATGACATTAATAAAAAACAAATAAAAATTAGCACAACATTTTTTGTTATTGAAAAATCAACAATGTCTATTTTTTGTGAATTCGCTTCGTTTGTTGCGATTAATTTTTCACTGTACTTATCAATATGGTATGTTATTCCGTTTATTGTGTGTGTTTTTCTTTTATTTTTTTCATCATAGAATGATGAAGACATGAAGATATCAAGATTTTTTAGCCTATAACTATATGCTATTATAGGAAGGGGAAATGAAACATAATACTTTTTATCGCCTTTTTTATAATAAAAAAGCTTAAACGAGTGTGTGTCCTTGAGGTGATGAGTCTTAAACTCGGCATACTCTTTCTTTATGTCTCTGTTTTTTTCATTTTTCTCTGAAGCTGTAGCCTTCGCCCCATGAAGCAAAAAAAACAACAATAATAGGTTAAAGAAAATCGCTTTTATCTTCATTTTAAACAATTAAAACGTTGCAAAAGTAGATATTTAAAATAATTATAGGGTTCTATTTTAGAATATTTTTAATTATTTTTCAAGAGTCTTTTTGTTGTTGTTTCTAGACAAAAACACAAGAAATATTGTTTCAGTAATTAAGCAAATAATATACGGAATAAAGAATGAAAAAAACTCCTTTGAATCTTGGCCGCCATCTTGTTTAAATTCTGGATAAATTAAAACAAAGAAAATTAAAACCTTGAAAACCGTGCCTAACAAAAAAAATAAGCCAATTGTTATCTGAGACGTTCTGCCAAAAAAAAATGCGAGCAAATATACCAAGGATGCCGCAAGAGCGTTTAACACATAGCTTTTTATCAAATAGGACTCACTAATATAAAGGGCGTGTAAATAATAAGAAACAAGTAAAAAAAAGACTAGCACTATATTAAAAAATAAAACGGACTTAGTCATTGTTAATTTTTTTTATCTGTTTAATGAAAAAATAAAACGCTATAGCAACAGATAATAATACGAAGGTAGGAGTATAATATGTTGTGCTAGTGTTTTCATCCAAACGCTTTCCAAAGTATGAGCCAAGATAAATTGTAACACCCATTTGAAAAGACAAGGACGTTAGAAGAAGATACTTGTTAGGCTGTTTTTTCCTTTTGCTCTTTTTTGCCGACATCCTTCATGTCTTTAATTACAGCCCCCATGCTACACGAGCCTGTAAAAGACGCTCCTGGCTCTATAGACAGCTTATTTGTTGTTATGTCTCCATTTAATTTTGCTGTGCTTTTTAAAGATAATAATTGTGAAACTGTAATTTTTGCCTTTATAACTCCAGCAACATCAGCACTACTACAAACAACATCCCCCTCTATAACTCCTTCTTTACCAAGCACAACCTTCCCCTGTGTAACAACCGATCCTTTTAGTGTTCCGTCAACCCTAATGTCTCCTTTAGACTCAATATCTCCATTAATAGTTGTTCCTGCTCCAATCATATTAATTGGGGCTGTGTTTTCTGTGTTTTTCATCGATTCATTATTATTCGTAAACATTTTGTTTTAGGTTTTATTACTTTTAGCAAAAGTATAGAAAAGATCTGAGCTTTAGTTGTTCTTTAAGTAGTTTTTTGTGAAAAACCTATAATAACCCTCAAGGTCCTGGTCTTTATAAAACTGTTTAAAGTTTTCAAATGAAATAGGCATTACCCTGAAGCTTGATCTGTTTAATTCTTGATTGATGTTTTTGTCTTGGATCAACAAATCATTATACTCTAACGTTTCTTTGGCCGTGTTAAATGTTTTAATCATTATTAGGTGTTTTTCTGGGCCCATAAGCATGGACGTTATTTCAAACACTTCGTTTGAAAAAGCCAAAGAATGATAGTCTGAAATAAGTGTTTTTAAGTATGTTATATCTACCCCTTGTTTGGGTAAAACAATGATTGATATGTGTGGCGAGTTGGCTCTAAAAAGATAATCTGAACCTGTCAATGCAATTTCGTTAGCTTTCAGCATTTGTGAGGGGTTTTTAAGGCTAGTTATTAAATGGTTTGCCGTCTTCCCCTCATTTGTTTCAGAAGAAATAGAAACAATTTTTTGTAACTCTTGCTTACATTTAATCGTGTCTGATTCTGCCAAAAAAGAAATCGCTCTTAAAAGAATATATTTTGTTTGATATTTATCGTTCTTTATTTTTTCTGTTAAAAACAGAACTTCTTTGTAATTTTTTTCTAAATATTTCTTATATGTTTTTTGGTATGTTTTCTCGTCTTCATTCTTTTTGTCAACCTCATTGTTTATAGAGGCTGATTCATTAATCATATAAGCATATATGCTATTAGGGTGTTTTTTCAATATTGTTTTACTTACTTCATTTGCCTTGCTTAACTTGTTTTGTTTTTTGTAATTTAAATAAATATTATAATATGCTAAAGGAGCGTATTCCTCATCGTCTTTAAACCTTGATATTATAGATTGAAATGCCTGGGTGCTTTTTTGATATTCTTGTAGATCCTCCCTGTATATTAACCCTGTTTTGTGTAGGGCTTCTTTTATTTTAATATTCGAATTTAAAAAATCTTCCTTATTCTTTGGTATTTGTTCTAAATAATAGTCTGCAGTTTGTGTGTTTTTAATGTTCGGTGTCTTGGCAGAATCTGCTGCTATAGAGTCGGTGCTAAAATTAAAGCTTGTTTTTTTGTCTTTCCTTCTCCAGTCGTCTTCTAATTTTCTTTTTCCCCATTTTTTTCTAAACTCAGAAAACCCAAAGCTAAGGGTTGCTGGATTGTAAAAATACCAGTTTCCTCCAGAAGTATTGGCTCCAAATTCTTCTCCTCTAATGTTGTTTCGGTTGCTTTCCGCAATAAGCTGTTGTTGTTGTTTTTCTTTTTCTAACTTTTTTCTCTCTTTCTCTTTTTCTTTGTTAATAATATCATTAATTGCCTTATTTAGCTCGTTTTCACTAAGCCCCCCTAAAAACTGCAAACTGTCTTCTAACTCAACTATGTTTAGGTTTAGTATAAGTTCGTTTAAAATTTCTTTTCTTTCTTTTGTGTCATTATATAGCCTATAGTCTTCATCCATATAGTATACAGAACTGTCATAATAACTATTAGCCTCCACATATTCAGACTGAGAATAAAAAATCTCTGCTAAAGCCAAAAAAGAAAGCGCTTTTTGAGACTGATTCTCTATGCTTTCTTTTGTAGAAAGAATATAGTGCTCTACTGCCCCTAATGTGTCTCCACTATTAATTAACATTTTGCCAATAGTGTGATGTATCTGATCTAAATATTCCTTGTTTTTTTCATCCCTTGTCATCCGTAAAAGCTTTTTTTTCATTTTGAGAACATCTTTTTTTTGCAGATTACCCAGTGTCGCTATATTCATTCTTGCATTAAAAACCATTTCATATTCCGGGTTTGACCTTACAACATTAACATATGCTTCCTCTGCTTTTTTAAATTGTTTGTTGCTTTGATAAATCTGCCCCATAATGTAATTAAGGCGGCTTTTTCTGTTTTTTATTCTAATTTTTTTGTCAAGCCTTATTAGCTCTTTAAGGGCTAACTCCTTTTGATTTTGTTTTAAGTAGTGTTCTGCCTTAAGCTTAGTTAACTCAGTGTGGTTCTTCTTCGTTAATTTTTTATTCTCCTCTAGCTCTTCTATTTCTGCATCAGCAGAATTAAACTTGTTTGTCTGAATATAGCTTCTTATAAGCCATAATGAGGCGTCGATATTTCTGTTACTATTCTCGTATTCGTTTTTTATATATAAAAATGTTTTTATAGCCTCCTGGTATTCTCCTTTATAAAAATACCCTTTTCCAACCAAAAAATAGTTGTCGTCTATCCACTTACAATACTCTTTTCCTTCTATTTTAATAGAATGTTTTTGTATAACTATCGACCCTTTTTGAATAGCTTTGTCCATGTAAGAGTGAGTTTTTTTGTTTTTCTGCAAATCTCTTGTCTTATAAACCGGCAAAACCTGTGTGTAGTCATCTATGTGGTTTTCTTCTATTTTCTTAACCCCTAATTTAAGACTTTCATTACCATTAAAATATCCATTATATTTTGCTGTAATGTTGTGGTACTGCCTGTTTGTCCACGCTTTTTTCTTTGTTGAGCAAGATTGAAAAACCAACAGTATGCTTAAAAAAAATAAGCGTAAAATATGTGTCCTTTTTATCTTCACAGTATGGTAGTAAACTTTTTTTATAGAAAATTATTTTATTGCTATTAATATAATTATCGCAAATATGCTTATATTTTTATGATATTTGCAAACATTATGGCAGATAAAGAATGGTTTAAAAGAATTTGGGACGGGCTATTTAACAAGTATCGTTTTGTTATAATGACTGAAAATTCTTTTGAAGAAAAGTTAGCTCTTCGTCTTTCTAAAATGAACTTTTTGTTCTTTTTTTGCTTGTTCATGCTATTAAGCATCTGTTTTACAATAGTATTAATTGCTTATTCTCCTCTAAATAGTTTTCTGCCAGGCAAATCAAGTGAAGAGGTTCAAAATAATTTAATCTCTCTGTCTTTAAGGTCAGACTCTTTAGAACAAATTATTAACCGCCAAGATCTTTATCTTAACAATATTCGCGCTATTATAACTGGCGATGTGTTGTTCTTAGAGAATGACTCTTCTTCTCTAGAAAAAACAGTTGATGTCGACCAAATTACATTTGAAAAGTCTTTAGAAGATTCTTTATTAAGAGTTGCTGTCGAGGCAGAAAACAAAGGAGCCTTATATATTCAAAAACGAAGAGGGCAGGACTTGTTATTGTTTTTTTCTCCTGTTAATGGGTTTATAAGTGACCACTTCTCGCCCTCTAAAAAGCATTATGGAGTTGATGTTGTTGCAAAAGAAAAAACAAGAATTAGTGCTGTTTTAGATGGCACTGTTGTTGTTAATACTTGGACTGCTGAGACGGGCTATGTTTTAATGATTCAGCATAAAGACGACTATCTTTCTATATATAAGCACAATTCTATTTTATTAAAAGATGTTGGAGATTTTGTGCTTGCAGGAGAACATGTTGCCGTTATTGGAAATTCGGGAGAACTCTCTTCTGGTCCTCATTTGCATTTTGAGTTGTGGCACAAGGGCGTTCCTGTTAACCCTTTAGATTATATTTCTTTTTAAAATGGGGTTAAAGTCTTTTTTAAGCTTGGTGTTTGCAAAAGTTATTGTCAAAAAAAATAATTATTGGAAGTATAATGCTGTCAAATCTCAGCATAAAATTTTCTTTTCGTTATTAAAAAAAGGTAAATCCACACGGTTTGGAAAAGATCATGGTTTTAGCGGTATTAAAGATTATGTTGATTGGAAAAAAAATGTACCTGTTAGAGAGTATGAGGGGTTTAAAGAGTATATTGATTTAATTACCCTTGGAGAGAAAAATGTTTTGTGGCCAGGCTCTCCTCTTTATTTTTGTAAAACTTCTGGAACAACTTCTGGAACAAAATATATCCCTATAAGTGCTGATTCTCTTCCTAATCATCTTTTGGCTGCAAGAGACACTATTCTTTCATATATTGCTGAAACAAAAAACACATCAATTGTATCTGGGAAAATGATTTTCTTACAAGGAAGCCCTCGGCTTACAAAAACAGGGCAGATTCCTACCGGAAGACTGTCGGGTATCGTGGCTAATCACGTTCCTTTTTATTTGCAAAAAAACCGACTCCCGTCATATGACACAAATTGTATTGATGATTGGGAAGAAAAAATAGACGCTATAGTAGAGGAAACTCACTCAAAAAACATGACCCTGATTTCCGGTATACCTCCCTGGATACAAATGTATTTTGAAAGATTGCAAAAGAAAACAGGTAAATTGATTTCTGATCTGTTTCCAAACTTTAATCTTTTTATTTATGGCGGAGTTAATTATTTGCCTTATAAAAAAACGTTTGAAAAGCTTATTGGGGGGCCTGTAGACGGTGTAGAGCTTTATCCTGCCTCGGAAGGTTTTATTGCTTATCAAGACAGCCAAAAAGAAAAAGGAATGTTGTTGTGTGTTAATCACGGAATTTTTTATGAGTTTATTTCTGAAGAATCTTTTTTAAATGGCTCTATGGAAAGGGTTTCTCTTGAGGGTGTTGTTCTTAATGAAAACTATGTTGTTGTTTTAAATACAAATGCCGGCCTTTGGGGTTATAATATTGGGGACACCATCAAGTTTGTTTCTATTAATCCTTATCGTATTGTTGTAACTGGTCGTATTAAGCATTTCACTTCTGCCTTTGGAGAGCATGTGATTGCAGAAGAGGTTGATTTATCTATGCAGGCTTGTTTAGAAAAGTTTAATGTTGAGATAAAAGAGTTTCATGTGGCGCCACAAGTAAATCCTAGTGAAGGGCTTCCTTTTCATGAGTGGTTTGTAGAGTTTATAACCCCACCCCCAAGTTTAGAAAAGTTTAGTGTTTTTTTAAACAAAGAAATGCAAAGACACAATGTTTATTATAATGATTTAATTGTTGGGAAAGTTTTATCTTCGCTAAAAATACATGTTGTTAAAAAAAATGGCTTTAATGATTACATGAAATCTGTTGGGCGTTTAGGCGGGCAAAACAAGGTGCCAAGATTAGCAAACGACAGAAAGATTGCTGAAAAGCTAACTTCTTTATGATTCAAAAAATAAAAAATCTTGCTGTTTTGGGCTCAACAGGGTCAATTGGAAAACAAACCATTGAAGTTGTTTTAAATTGTCCTGATTTATTTAATATTACTGTATTAACCGCAAACAATAACAGCTCCTTATTGATTGAGCAGGCTAAACTGGTTATGCCTAGTGTTGTTGTCATTGTTAATACAGCAAAATATTCTGAAGTTAAAGAGGCTTTGTCTGGCTTGCCTATCAAGGTTCTTACTGGAAAAAACTCTTTGGAAGACGTTGTGTGTTTTGACAATGTAGATGTTGTGCTTACGGCTTTGGTCGGTTTTTCAGGACTAAAACCAACTATCTCGGCTATAAAGGCTAATAAAAAAATTGCTTTAGCAAACAAAGAAACCCTGGTTGTTGCGGGAGAACTTATCACGTCTTTATGTAAAAAACATAAAAGCGCCATTTATCCTGTTGATTCAGAGCACTCAGCTATATTTCAATGTTTAGTTGGAGAAGGAGAAAACCCGATTGAAAAAATATATTTAACCGCTTCTGGGGGGCCTTTTTTAAATAAAAAAAGAGAGCAGTTGTTAAGCGTCACAAAAAAAGAAGCCTTAAAACACCCTAATTGGGATATGGGCGCAAAAATTACCATTGATAGCTCAACATTAATGAACAAAGGTTTGGAGGTGATTGAGGCTAAATGGCTTTTTAATTTAAGTGTTGAGCAAATTGATGTTATTGTGCACCCTCAATCAATAATTCATTCTGTTGTTCAGTTTGAAGATGGCTCTATGAAAGCTCAATTGGGTCTTCCCGACATGAAGCTTCCTATTCAATATGCTTTAGGCTTTCCTAAAAGAATAAAAAATGACTTTAAGCGTTTCGACTTTATGTCATACCCTAATTTTTCTTTTCAAAAAGCCGATTTAAAAACTTTTAAAAATTTATCTCTTGCATATTCTGCTATAAAAAAGGGAGGGAACAGCCCTTGTGTTTTGAATGCCGCAAATGAGATTGCTGTTGATGCATTCTTAAAAAACAAAATAGGCTTTTTAAATATGTCAGATTTAATTGGAAATTGTTTGGAAAAAATTACTTTTGTTACAAATCCTTCTTTAGAAGATTATTTAGAAACAGATCAAGAAACAAGAGTGTTAGCAAAAACGTTATTATAAATGGAATTTTTTATAAAAGCCTCTCAACTATTTACAAGCCTTTCTATTCTTATTGTTTTACATGAGTTGGGTCATTTTATTCCTGCTAGACTGTTTAAAACAAGGGTAGAAAAGTTTTATTTGTTTTTTGACCCCTGGTTTTCTGTTATTAAAAAGAAAATTGGCAACACCGAATATGGTATAGGGTGGCTTCCTTTTGGGGGTTATGTGAAGATCTCTGGAATGATTGATGAGTCTATGGACAAAGAACAAATGAACCTCCCTCCAAAACCGTGGGAATTTAGATCAAAGCCCGCCTGGCAAAGATTAATTATTATGTCTGGTGGCGTTATTATAAACCTTTTGTTGGGTGTTTTTATTTATTCTATGACTCTTTTTTATTATGGAGACAAATATCTTCCTAATAAAAATTTAACCGACGGCGTTTGGTGTGTTAGTGAGCTAGGGGAGTCTTTAGGATTTAAAACTGGGGATAAAATTATTACCGCTGATGGGGTTGAGATCATTAGATTCTCTGATGTTTTAGAAAAAGTCATGGTCTCAAAAAAAATTACTGTTTCAAGAGAGGGGCAACTGGTTGAGCTAACAATGCCTGTTGATTTAATTGATCAGTTTTTAAACTCTAATGAAAAAATGATCTTCTATCCAAGGGTTCCTACAATTATAGGCTCCTTTACTGAGGGCTCGGAGCTTCAATCCTCAGGTTTTCTTATTAAAGATCAAATTATCGGAATTAACGGGGCCCCTATAAAATACTATGACTCGTTTAAAAAAGAAATTGAAAACCATAAAGGGTCGCCTGTTTTAATTGAGATTGTTAGAGGCGGTTCTCGATTAAATTTAACCGCCAATGTTAATGAAGACGGTTTTCTTGGCTTTAAAGCCGCCATACCATCAATTAATCAATTAGAAGAGCTCGGTGTGTGTCAAACCGCATACGTTAATTATAGTTTCTTTGGCTCTTTTCCTGCCGGATATAACAAAGCAATAAAAAAATTAAACTCCTATATTGATCAGTTTGCTCTTATTCTTTCTCCAAGTACCGGAGCATATAAGGGCTTAGGGGGGTTTGGTGCAATAGGATCTATGTTTCCTGCAAAATGGAATTGGGAGGTTTTTTGGAATATAACCGCATTTATTTCTATAATTTTAGCGTTTATGAATATTTTACCTATTCCTGCTTTAGACGGTGGTCATATTTTATTTTTGTTATATGAAATGGTTGCGGGTAGGCCTGCACCAGAAAAAATAATAGAGTATGCGCAAATTATTGGGGTTGTTTTGTTATTAAGCTTAGTTGCGTATGCAAATTTGAACGATATTTTTAGACTTTTATAATGCTCCTTGCTCTAACCTCATATCATTATATAATTATTTTTTCAATCACTATAATTGTTTCGTATTTCTTTGATTTATATGCGAAAAAGTCAGGGGTTCCTGCCGTTTTAATGTTGATTGGTTTGGGGGTTTTAATTAATTATAGTTTGCGTTTTTCAGGAGTAGAAAAGCCTGACTTAATCCCTTTACTTGAGGTGGTTGGAGTGGTTGGCTTAATTTTAATTGTTTTAGAGGCCGCCTTAGACTTACGTCTTCTAAAAGAAAAAATAGGTTTAATTTTTTCTTCCTTAGCTGTAGCTTTCTTGGGCTTTGTGCTTACCGCGTATTTAACCGCCCTTTGCCTTTCTTTCTTTTTAAGTTTAGACATGTTGACCGCTCTTATTTATACGATTCCTCTTTCTATATTGAGCTCTGCCATTGTTCTGCCTAGCGTTGAGCCTTTGCCTGAGTTAAAGAAAGAGTTTATGATTTATGAAAGTACTTTTTCAGATATTATCGGTATTGTTGGTTTTTATGCTGTTTTAGCAATGATTAACTCTCCTTCTTCTGGTGAAATGTATGGAGAGATTTTGTGGGGGCTGTTCATAACCGTTTTCTTTTCTGTTATTTTATCATATTTACTTATATATATCTTTCAAAACATTAAGGGCCATGGAAGATTGTTTTTGTTAATGGGTATTCTTTTATTGCTTTATGCTATTGGCAAAATATTTCACCTATCATCTTTAATAATTATTTTAGTTTTTGGTGTAATTCTAAATAATTATAAGGTGTTTTTTAAGGGGATCTTTTTTGACCTATTAAATACCGAGCGGGTAGAGGGGGTTCTTGCCGATATGAAAATAATAACTACTGAAACTGCTTTTGTTGTAAGAACGTTCTTTTTTATAATTTTTGGCTGGTCTGTATATTTAGGAACCCTTTTAAGCTTAAAGGTTATTGGCATTGGTCTTTTGCTTGTTATTATTATTTATTTAGTTCGGGGTGTTTTGTTGTTTTTCTCTAACGGCGTAAAGCTTTTTCCTGAAGTGTTTATTGCCCCAAGGGGCTTAATTACTGTTCTATTGTTTTTTTCTATTCCTGATAATATAGATATCGGCATAAGATTTGAGGGGGTTTTGCTTTTTGTTATTTTAATAAGCTGTCTTATTATGTCGGTTTCTTTGATTTCTTATAAAAAGAACTTAAGCCTAAATTCTATTCCTGAAAAAGAAAATGACCTTGATTCGCCCGGCCTTATTTCTGAAGAGCCGGAGCAGGAAGAAGAAAAAAGAGAAAGCTTAGAAGAATAGGCTTGTTGGTTTATTCTTTTTCATAATTTTGCAGTCAAAAAATTAAACTTTATTACTTATGATCGATCTTAGCTCTTCTCTCTCTGTTTTAGGAATACACAAAACAAATAACGGCTCTTCCTCTGGTTCTTCCTCTTTTGGTGATGGTGAAATTATACATTCTTTTTCTCCTGTTGACGGCCAATTAATTGGGTCTGTTACATCAACAACAAAAGAAGAATATGAAAAAATTATAACTAGCGCAAAAGAAGCTTTTTTGTTCTGGCGATCTATGCCTGCCCCAAAAAGAGGAGAGATTGTGAGGCAATATGGAGAAAAATTACGCGCCTATAAAAAGCCTTTAGGAGAGCTTGTTTCTTATGAAATGGGAAAGTCTTTACAAGAAGGGTTAGGAGAGGTTCAAGAAATGATTGACATTTGTGATTTTGCGGTTGGCCTCTCTCGCCAACTCCACGGGCTAACAATGCATTCTGAGCGCCCCGGACACAGAATGTATGAGCAATATCACCCTTTAGGTGTTGTTGGTATTATTTCTGCTTTTAATTTTCCTGTTGCTGTTTGGAACTGGAATACTGCCCTTGCTTGGGTTTGTGGAAACACCTGTGTTTGGAAAGCTTCTGAAAAAACCCCTCTTTGTAGTGTTGCTTGTCAAAACATTTGGAATGAGGTGGCTAAAGAAAACAACTTGCCCGATGGTATTTCTTGTATAATTAATGGCGACTATACTGTGGGAGAAATGATGACAAACGATTCTAGGTTGCCCTTAATTTCCGCAACAGGATCCACAAGAATGGGGAGAATTGTAGGGGCAAAAGTTGCTGAAAGATTTGGAAAGTCTCTTTTAGAGCTGGGAGGAAACAATGCCATTATTATTTCTCCTGAGGCCGACTTAAACATTACTGTTATTGGAGCTCTTTTTGGCGCTGTTGGAACCTGTGGTCAAAGATGCACCTCCACAAGGAGATTAATTATACATGACTCTCTTTATGAAGCGGTAAAAGAAAAGTTGGTAGCTGCATACTCTCAATTAAAAATAGGAAACCCTTTAGACGAAAAAAATCATGTAGGGCCCCTTATCGATAAAGATGCTGTCAATATGTATTTAAACGCTATTGAAAAAGCAAAAAAAGAGGGGGGAAATGTGTTAATTGAGGGAGAAGTGTTAAGCGGAGAGGGTTATGACAGTGGTTGCTATGTTAAGCCTGTTATTGTTGAGGCCGATAATGACTTCGAAATTGTACAGGAGGAAACTTTTGCTCCAATTTTATATTTAATGAAGTATTCTGATTTAAAAGAGGCTGTTTCTATGCAAAACAATGTTGCGCAAGGGCTTTCTTCTGCTATTATGACAAACAACCTTAAAGAGGCTGAGTATTTTCTTTCTCATGCTGGTAGCGATTGCGGTATTGCTAATGTAAACATTGGCACAAGCGGAGCAGAAATTGGGGGGGCTTTTGGAGGAGAAAAAGAAACCGGAGGAGGAAGGGAAAGTGGAAGCGATGCTTGGAAGGTTTATATGAGAAGGCAAACCAATACTATTAATTATACTTCTGACCTTCCTTTAGCTCAAGGGATAAAGTTTGATTTATAATTTTTTATACATCACATAGTGTAA